>Ga0207426_1000356_pt1 | contig 83393 bp, 73 predicted proteins | sample AraplaMF_Cvi_mMS_FD_184265 | JGI IMG/M metagenome (GOLD analysis project Ga0207426, IMG submission 184265) | Arabidopsis root microbial communities from the University of North Carolina, USA - plate scrape MF_Cvi_mMS (SPAdes) (version 2) | ecosystem: Host-associated > Plants > Roots > Endosphere...
CTGGCCATAGTCGACGCCGGGCTGCGGCGCCTCCACCGCCTCGGTGCGGGTCGTCTCCATCACCTCCATATGGATCTCGGCCGTCCGGGCCAGCATGCGCAGATGCCGCGCGGCGCGCTCCTCCTCGGGAGTGGCCGGGGGTTCTGATGTCTGGTCGGTCTGCGCCTCGTTCATAGAACGTATCATGAACATGAATCACAGATAATACTATGAACATTGCGTTCACAAATTCCGCGCCCCTGTCGGCCCCGATGGTGGGGTGGGATCGCCCGGACATATGTTCTGCTTTTGTTCTTGACACGATGCCGCATCCCGCACCATGATTCAGGCACAGTCAGACAGTTGTGCCCGCCCGGCCCAGCCGCGGCGGGTTTTTTATGCGAGGTCGGAATGCGGAGGACTGTGACGAGGCGCAAGCCAGGCTGGATCGATGTCTTCGGGCCGTTCGCGGCCCGCCTTGCCCGCTGCAACCGCGGCATCGCCAGGACGCGGACCGCGGGACCCAAGATGCTGATCCTGTGCTTCGCGGCGGTGGCCGGGCGGCGACACCGGGGAGAGCCGGCGCGCCGGCTGATCGACGCGGCCGAGGCCCGCCTGGCCTCCGGCGCCAGAGGCCGTGCCACGAGGGGCCGCGTCGCGCGTGGCCGCGCTGCGGCCGAGCTGACGCGGCTGGACCAGGTCTATCGGGACTTCCGCGACCGGGGCGGGCCGGAGGACGGCGAGGCGGCGATCACCCTGCCCCCGCCCGACCTGGCGCCCGTGTTCGACCCGCTGCTGCAGCCGTCGCGCTACAAGGGGGCCTATGGCGGCCGCGGCTCCGGCAAGTCGCATGCCTTCGCCGAGCTGCTGGTGCGCCGCTGCGTCGAGGCGGCGCCGGTGCGGGCGGTGTGCATCCGCGAGGTGCAGCGGTCGCTGGACCAGTCGGTCAAGCGGCTGATCGAGGACAAGATCCAGGCGCTCGGCCTGGGCAGTCATTTCCGGGTGCAGGCCGACCGCATCCTCGGGCCCGGCGGCGGCCGCATCATCTTCCAGGGCATGCAGAACCATACGGCGGAGAGCATCAAGTCGCTGGAGGGCTATGACATCGCCTGGGTCGAGGAGGCGCAGGCTTTGTCGATCCGCAGCCTCGACCTCTTGCGCCCGACGATCCGCAAGCCGGGGTCGGAGCTGTGGTTCACCTGGAACCCGACCCGGGCGAGCGATCCGGTCGACACGCTGTTCCGCGCCGGGCCGCCGCCGCCTGGTGCCGCGCTGGTGCGGGTGAACTGGTCCGACAACCCGCATTTCCCGGCGGTGCTGCAGGCGGAGATGGAATGGGATCGGGCGCGCGACCCGGACAAGCACCAGCATGTCTGGCTCGGCGGCTATCAGACCTTCAGCGAGGCGCGGGTGTTCAGGAACTGGAAGGTGGAGGCGTTCGAGACGCCGGCCGATGCGCGCTTCCTGTTCGGCGCCGACTGGGGCTTCGCCCGCGACCCGACCGTGCTGGTGCGCTGCTTCGTGCAGGGCCGGACCCTGTTCGTCGATCACGAGGCGTATCGGGTGGGCTGCGAGATCGACCGCACGCCGGCCCTGTTCGACGCCATCCCGGGGTCTCGGCGCGGACCGATCATCGCCGACAGCTCCCGGCCGGAGACGATCAGCTACATGCAGCGCAACGGCTTCGGCAGCATCACCGGGTCGACCAAGGGGGCGGGATCGGTGAAGGAGGGTGTCGAGTTCCTGAAGGCGCACGACATCCGGGTGCATCCGCGCTGCCGGTACCTGATCGACGAGCTGGCGCTGTACAGCTATCGCACCCATCCGAAGACCGGCGAGATCCAGTCCGAGCTGGAGGACCGCGAGAACCATGCGGTCGACGCCCTGCGCTATGCGGTCGAGGGGCTGCGGCGGGGCAGCTATGACAGCTCGATGAGATGGGTGTGACGGGAGCGCCGGAGATGGAGCGGGGAGCAGCTTGGGGCAGCTTTGGCGGGATACAGCCGGTTTGTCCCGAGGCCGTGTGGAAACGCGAGCGAAGGGAATGCAGGTCGGTTCTGTCAGCGTGTGGTCATCGGGAATGGTTTGGCAGATCGGATGTCAGGCCCGGATGGCCTCCAGCGGGCCCGCCACACCGAGGATGGAGATCACGCGCTTGAGATTGCAGGCGAGAAAATCCCACCAAAACGGATCATAGCTTGTAGCCGCCGCTTGCCTCGATCACCTGGCCGGTTACCCAGCGGCCTTCGTCGGAGGCCAGGAAGGCCACGACCGCGGCGATGTCCGAGGTTTCGCCAAAGCGTCCCAGCGCGGTATCGGCTTCGATCGCCCTCACCATGTCGGGATTCTCGCGGACGGCAGCGTTCATGTCCGTCCGAATCCAACCCGGCGCCACGGCGTTCACCGTGATCCTGCGCGGACCCAGCTCAATCGCGAGCGCGTGGGTCAGATTGTTGATGCTCGCTTTGGCCATGGAATAGATAGGCACGACCGCCATCGGTCGCGTTGAAGCACCCGACGAGAGATTTATGATGCGGCCGCCATCCGAGAGGCGGCTCAGCGCCGACTGAACCAGGAAGAAGGGCGCACGCGCGTGAACCGCGAACATCGTGTTCCAGGCGTCCGGCGTCGCATCGGCAAGACCGCCCCAACCAGAATTGCCGGCGTTGTTGACCAAAATGTCGAGCGCCTTGCTGCCCGTCCTTTCGGCAAGGTCGCGGTCGAGCGCGTCGAACAACGCCGGGATAGCCTCGGCATCGACGAGGTCGGCGCGAAGCGCGAAAGCGGCGCCGCCCGACTTCTCGATGGTCGCAACGGCCTCCTCAGCACCGGCTTCATTTCCATTGTAGGTGAGCGCGACGGTCGCGCCGTCGGCCGCGAGCCGCTCGGCAATCGCCCGACCGATACCTCGTGATCCTCCGGTTATGAGAGCGGTTTTCCCACTAAGTGACTGCGACATCAGTTTGCCCTCGTTACGCGAAATTCGAGTTCGGTGATTTTTTCGGATGTATTTGCGCGGTGCTTCAAACGAGCCGCTCGCGCACGATCGGGCCGGGGCTCGCCTCGATTACCGCGAGGCCCAACCGGACCAGATCGGCGTCCCCGCCATATTCATGGTCTGCGACGTGATGCAGGAGTACGCCGACTTGCTCGAGTTGACGTGCGGCCCTGAGCGCGCCCGCGTTGACAGGCTTGAAACCGGCATCGCCGATGAGCCTGCGCGTGACCTGTCCGGCTGCCGCGTCATCGCTTGCATAGAAGGTGCTCGGTTGGACTGGCGACGACGCCCACGCCGCCGCCTCAAGCACCGGCGCTGCCAACAGATTGAACGCCTTGACGACGCGAGCCTCCGGCAGCCGCCGTTGCAGGTCTTCTGAGGTCGAGTTGTCGCGCATGAATTCCAGATCGTGGAAGTGCACGAAGTCGGCAGTAACACCGAGCGGGTTCATGGTCTCGATCACGACCTTGCCGTCGAGCGCATCGCCAACCTCGCTCACGATTGCTTCTACCCGCGGCCAATAGACGGAGAATAGAACGGCCTCGCCGAACTCGGCTGCCTCGTGGATCGTTCCGAGCCGGGCCTTGTCGCCCAGTTCTGCAAGTAACGGTGCGATTTTGCGGCCCTCGCCGTCCTTCGCAATGACGAGGTCATGGCCTGCTGCCGCCCAAGCTCTTGCAAGGCGACTGCCGATATTGCCGGCGTTTAAGATTCCGATCTTCATTGGATATCCTGTTTACCTCAACTTTGGCGCTTCCTCGGGGGAGCGGCTTCGGTTGGAAGATAGGATATCGCTCGAGAATAGATTAGATGCCCGACGAACCTCAGTCTGTTGTTTGTGCGAGCAACAATGATAAATGGGGATAGCCGTGCGTGCGCTCGCTGCCATTCTCTGGCATGCAATGCTGAGGTCTAGCGAGGTGCGAGGCGGCCGTATGGTCCCAGTCGCGCTGGCAAGGACGCAGGTCGTCCGCGTCCGACTTGCACGAGCGTCAGGTTTCGGCGCGATCCACCGGCGGGCCTCCTTGACCACCGTCGAGCGCGGCTACGGCCATCCTTGGGTCGCTTCAGCCTGGGCTGGCGTCGCTACCATCCCCGAAAGCATCGCGGCAAAGATCAACGAAGCCGCGCACCTTCGGATCCATGTAGCGCGTGGAGGCGAAAACGGCGTGGACCGGCATCGGGATGCTCGCCCAACCCGGCAAAACCCTGACCAGGGTTCCCTCTGCGGCATGTGGCTCAGCCATGAACCGCGGAAGTTGCGCGACTCCCAAACCGGACACCGTCAAGTTCTTGGCGGCAACGATGTTATCGAGCGCGCAGCGTGGCGTCTGCGAAACCCTTTCTGTCGCCTGGCCATTGACGAGGGTCCAGCTCGCGCGGCCGCCGGACGTCTTCATGATCAGGTCGTGGCGCTTCAGATCATCGACGGTGCGAAGCGCCGCGGCTTCCCTCAAGTAATTTGGCGAGGCATAGAGACCGTAGATTATCTCTCCGAGCTTGCGGGCCGATAGATCAGAATCATGCAAGGCGCCGATGCGGATCGCGACATCGATCCCTTCATGAATGATGTCGACGAAGCGAATGGAGTATACCGCTTCCACAGTGACCTTCGGCCACTTGGACAAATAGGCGGCGATCCAGTTGTCGACCCGCGTGGTACCGAACTCTGGAGTTGCCGTGATTTTCAAGCGACCCTTTGGCTCTCGGCTCTGCTGTGCTACCGCGGCCTCGGCCGCTTCTGCGGCGGCCAGGATCGAAGAGGCGCGCTCAAAATAGTCCCGTCCGGCTTCCGTCACACTAAGCCGGCGGGTCGATCGATTGAGGAGCCGTGCACCAAGCTTTTCCTCGATCCGCTGGACGATGCGGCTCACCCGCGCTTTGTCGGTCTCAAGCCGTTCGGCCGCAGCGGTGAAGGATTCCTCCGTCACCACCGCGACGAAAACCTGCATTTCGGAAAAGCCAACTGTTGTTGTCATAGGCAACGTTCTGTCACGCGCTGCGCGAATGATCAATCAGCGCGGGCCCCATAGCTTCGACATCAGTCGGTTCTATGCCAATGTACTGTTGTCACCAATACAACAGCAGAGTTCGGTGGATTGCCGGTTCGATGATCCGCCATTCAGTCGCGCCGCGCCGTCTCGACGGCATCGACGCGATCTGGGTAAAACGCGAGGTGACCCTTGATTATCAGCATGTGGTCGAAGGGATCCTCGTAAGACCAGGCGACATCCTTGGCGGCGCCATCGCGCGCGCTGAAATAGCTCGCGTCGCCCTTGTAGGGGCAATGGGTGCGTGTCGCACTGGGGCTGAGTTCCTTCAGCGCTACCTCCTCTCGCGGAATGTAGAGGACCGGCGGCAAGCTGGCCTCACGAAGGATCAAGGCATTGCTGCTCTCCGCCAGGATCGTGTCCCCGATCCGCACAATGATCTTCTCTTCCGCCGGTTCAACGCTGATCGGATGGTCAGGACCTGGCTGCTTTCCACCGCGCATGAATTTTTCCTTTGATGAAGAGGATCTGCGGGACGTTCGTTGCGCGCCTGATCACAGTCTGGCTGCCCAAGACGATCACCGGGCGCCTGCGATGAGGCGCCCGGCTTGAAGGCGTCACTTCTTGACGGTATCGGCGCTGGCCTGCTCCATGAACAGGTCTACATGGACCTGCGGCATACCCTCCAAGGTTCCGCCGATCGGGGACGGACGCACCGTCTCATCGATGAGCTTCCGAGCTTCTGCGGGGGAAACGGGCTCGCCGCGCTGCTGGTAGATCCTCTTGGCCTCGTCGCCCGACACACCCTCCGGAACGACGGGAGCGTAGCGCCAGAAGTAGATCGGCGTGCCGGGTTCGATGCGCCAGCTGTCGGCGAGCGAGCCGGCGTCGACGACATTATAGCCGATCGTCTCGAGGAAATTCGTCACGGTGTCTTTCGCGACCGCGTCGTCGCCTGCGATCGGCAGCGTCGTTCGGGCGGCATCGCCCTTGGGCCGCGCGTTGCTCTCCATGTGGATCCAGCTCAGGTTGTGAAGCCCCTTGACCAGCTTCGCGCCGCGGAGGTGCCGCTGCAGAAGCTCGCTCGACGTCAGCTCGCCCTCGTCGAGATCGGTCCTGCGGAATCCGCCCATGCCGGGATAGTAGTTGGTCTGATCGAGAACGACCTTCCCGGCAAACTTGTCGGCCGGCAATTTCTCGAACGACGCGAGGGGAACCGACAAGGTGACGACATCCCCAGCTGCAATCGCTTCGTCGACGGTGCCGGCGCGCGCGAGCGGACCGAGCTCCCGAACGAGCCCAGAGATCGCTGCCGGACCGCGAGCATTGCTGATCACGACGTTATAGCCCGCCGCAATGGCCAGATGCGCGACCGCTTTGCCTACGAGGCCGGAGCCGATAATTCCGATTGTTCGTGTCATCAACGATGCCTTTCTTCGAAGGGCGGAAGCCCGCCCATAGAGTTCATGCGCCCCGCGCTTTCTCGCCCGCCCTTGGATGGCGAGAGGCCACAACAAGCGGCACGAGCGGAAAATATGGATCTGACAGCGGAGTTAACAGTGAGGCATGAGACAACACACTGTTGTCCCAAGAGCCGACAATAAAGGACTGCTCCGCCGCGGCTGATGTCGGTCTTACGGACCCAGGCAAACGTGACCTGTTCAGGAAGGTCCGTCACTCGGACAGCATGCGATACCAGTGCTGATGAAATCGCTTTCTCGCCATCAGGGCCTAGAAGCCGGCCGCGCAGCGGATCGTTACGAATTCAGCCTTCGACATCACTCCCGAAGCCCTCGCGGCAGAGGTCGACAAAACCTCGCACCTTTGGGTCCATGTAGCGCGTCGAGGCGAAGACGGCATGTACCGGCACCGGGATACGCGCCCAGCCCGGCAAAACACCGGCAAGGGTGCCTTCGGCCACATGCGGCCCGGCCATGTATCGCGGCAGCTGTACGATCCCCAATCCGGACAGCGCCAGGTTCCTGGCGGCCACGGTGTTGTTGACGGCGCAGCGTGGCGCCTGCCACACCTTCTCAATCTTCTCGCCATTCACCAAGGTCCAGGCCGGACGACCGCGCGGCGCATGCATGATGAGATCGTGTCGCTTCAGATCGTCGACCGTGCGGATGGACGCGGCGCTTCGCAGATAATCGGGGGAAGCGTACAAGCCGTAGGTCAGCTCTCCCAGCATACGAGCCGAAAGCTCCGAATCCTGTAGCGGGCCGATGCGGATCGCCACGTCGACACCTTCATGAATGATATCGACGAGCCGGTTTGTGTATTCCGCTTCGGCGGTTACCTTTGGCCATTTGCGCAAGAATGCAGCAATCCAGCCATCGACCTGCATCGTTCCAAATTCAGCGCCGGCCGTTACCTTGAGCCGGCCTTTTGGTTCTTGTATCCGTTGTGCCACTGCGGATTCCGCCGCTTCGGCGGCCGCTAGGATCGACGAGGCGCGCTCGAAATAATCGCGCCCGACTTCCGTCACGCTGAGATGTCGCGTCGATCGGTTCAACAGCCGCGCGCCGAGCTTCTCTTCCATCCGCCGCACAATGCGACTTATCCGCGCCTTGTCGGTTTCGAGGCGTTCCGCCGCCGCAGTGAAAGACCCTTCCGTCACCACGGCGATGAAAGCCTGCATCTCCGTGAAATCCACTGTTGTCGTCATAAGCAACGGTCTGTCATTTTTTGATCGTGTTGGCAATGCGCATACAACTGCCGTCATGTGCCATTAGCCCGCCGCCTTCCGAGAGCGGCTATCGCCCTACCTGCAAGTGCACTGTCACCGAGTTCCCGCCATGCGGTCGACGCCCTGCGCTACGCCGTCGAGGGGCTGCGGCGGGGCGGGTACGACAGCTCGATGAAGTGGGTAGGGACGCGGTGAGGGGGCCCCTGCCTGCTGCGGCGAGGGCAGCCAATGTCACCCTAATTCCCGTGTCTCAGTCCAGGGGTGCAGTCCAATCCCCGCCGAATTCCATTCAGTGCACTGTCACCGAACTACGCCATGAATTCCTCCGGAGAATCCGACAGCACGCCAGTCCGTGCCTGTCGTTCCGATACGATCTTCGCAGGGCGGGAACGAACAGGGCGACGGCGAGCCACCGCCCTTGAAGCTCGTCCTACAGCGGCAGTTCCTTGCCGGACTGCTCAGCCACCAGGTATCTGGCGTACCAGTCCGGCCAGTTCACGTCGTGCTGGCCACCGGTGCGCTTCTCGTGCTCTCCGTGAGCGATCGACGCGCGCCGCATCGCTGCCGCCAGGTCGGCCTCGGAGGCGAAGCTCGTCGCCTTCGCGTCGAGCCGGCCGGGGAACCGGGTCGTGACCTCCTGGAGCATCCACCCGTTCCCGTCGGGATCGGCGAAGGTTGCAAAGGAGGCGTAGCTGCGTCCCTCAGGATCCCGACCACTGACAGCAGGCTGTCCGGGACCGGCACGGTGGAACACTTCGCTCACATCGGCGCCGTGAGCGATGAGCCCGGCGCGTGCGACAGCGATGTCCGACACGACGAGATAGAGCCCCTGTGCCGACCCTGGCACCGCCGATGTGACACCCTTGCCGAAGTGGATCGAGCCGGGCGAGCCCGGAGGCGTGAACTGGACGACGCGAAACGCGTCGCCCACCGCGAAGTCGGCGTCGAGCCTCCAGCCCAAGCCCTCGTAAAACTCCTTGGCGCGGTCGACATCCGAGACGGGGATGACGACGACTTCGAGCTTCAGGTCGACGGGACGTGGGCTTGCGCCGTCGGCGGCTCCTTCGCCCTGACGGGCCGGTGCAATATCTGACATGGTCGTTACCTTTCCAGTCGGTTGGGACGTCGTCCCGCTTGATCGTTGCCGTGTCGTGAACCGCGCCTTGGGACGTCGAGCCGCCTGGTGTCGACGGTCGCCGACATGACGTCGTCTGAGGGAGCCCCGAAAGGGCTCGCCGATTCCGGCCTATTCCCGCGCCGACACCACGGTCTGGGAGGGCGACAACGCGCCGACGAGTTGTTTCGTCGTCACGATCGCACTGGCGTAGTTGGGCATGTTGATCACGAGGGCGGCGTGCATCATCTCGTCCGAGTAATCCGCGACGGCGTCCCTGACGACGGTCACATCATAGCCAAGCTCGGCAGCAAACCGCACCGTGGCTTCGATACAGGTGTGGGCGATCAGCCCGATGACGATGAGCCTGTGGATGCCGTGCCTTTTCAACTGGACATCCAGATCGGTGTTGGCGAAGCCGCTGGAGCACCAATGCTCGGAGGCGACGATTTCACCCGGCGCCGGTACGAACTCGGCCCGGAACTCGCCGCCCCAGGTTCCGTATTCAAACGATCTGCGCTCCCAGGCCAGTCGCTGGATTGGTGCGATGTACTTCCAGCTTTCATAGTCGCCCGCGCGATATCGGTGATGCATGGCGAAGAAGACCCGAAGCTTCGCGTCGCGGGCGGCCTTCAGGATTTCCGCCATGTGCGGAACGCAGTTGTTGGCTTCGGCCACGGCCTTGATGCGGGGCCAGATCTTGCCCCCTTCGGAGATGAAGTCGTTGTAGGGGTCGACAACCAGCAGGCCGGTGATGGTCGGGTCGTACGACAGATCCTTCATTGTGCCCTCCGTTGCGGCAATTGCCGCGGTGGCCGATCAGTTGTCCCGAAGCGCCGCACGTTCGATGCTCGCGGCAAACAGGGGCGTCTCGCCCTGGTTGTGTGCGATGGACATCGGTTGGCGCTGGGTCCGGAAGATGTCGAAGGGGATTCCCTGGCGGGCGAGGAAGGCCAGCATTTCATCGGTTGCAAAGGACCTGACCCGGTTGGTGAACTCGCATCGGGTGTTGTCGATCGCCTTGACGCTCAGTTCCCAGGTCACATGGATTGTCGTTCGACCTGTAGGGGTGAACACGTCGGATTCTGAATCGAGGATCAGGCGATCCTTCTGTCCGAGCGTCTCGACATAGTGCTGGATCATCAGGCTGCCGCCGATCGTCTCGACATTGATCGACATGCGCCTCCCGTCCGGTCCCGTGGTGAAGCCCGCGGCGATGTGTGCCGGCGAGCATCCCTGGTACTCCGCCTCCGGAAGCGAGAAGCACCACGACGGGATGTCGATCTTCTCGATCGGGGCGTTGATGATGGCGGTGAAGCTCGAATCGACGATCTGGTTCTCGCTCATAGTCCGTGTCCTCCGTGAACGATGGGTTCGATTTCGGGAAAGGCAGTGCGGCCCGGCAGCACCGGCGCTCGGCCAATTCCCTGGCCGTGGTGAGAAGATCCGTCGAAGGAATCCTTCCTGACGGGGCAAGGACCCGTGCCTGCCTAACGGCCGAGTTCCCCAAGGTGGAATCCGAGCCGGGTCTCGACGTCGCCGGGGCTCTGGAAGCCACGCTGGGTCAGGCTCTCGATGCCATTGCGGGCCGCCGGCCGGCCCAGCGACTCGATGCAGGCGTCCCATCCGGCGCCAAGCTCCACATCCGGCGGCAGGCTGGTGTTCACCAGGCGCCGGGTCTGGGCGATCGCCCATTTGTCGAAGCGCGAGATCCGGGTCGCCAGCGCATCGACATAGGCGTCGAGCTCGGCGTCCGGCAGGGCGCGGTTCACATAGCCGTAGGCCTCGGCCTGATCGCCGCTGATGTCGTGCGAGCTCAGCAGCACCTCCATGGCGCGGTTCCGGCCGATGAGATGAGGCAGCCGCGCCATCGGCCCGCCGCCCGCGACCATGCCGACGCCGACCTCCCATTGCGAGATGATCGTCTTCTCCCTGCTGACGAACGCCATGTCGCAGGCGAGCAGGATCTCGCTGCCATTGCCGGTGGCGCGGCCGCGAATCTGGGCGATCGAGGCGACCGGCGCGCGGGAGAGGCGCACCAGAAAGTCGGGCCATTGCGGCAGTCCCGAGGGCCCAGGCGGCAGCGAGGTCATCTCCTCGATCGGCACTCGGAAATCGGAGTGGCCGAGGAAGAACCCGTCGACCGCACTTTCGAACACGACGACCCTGACGTCGTCATCGGCCTCGATGCGGTCGATCACGTCCTGGAATTGCCGGACCATCTCCGGGCCCATGACGTTGAGCGGGGGATTGTCGATCGTGACCCGCCAGTATGTCGGGGACCGTTGGGTCAGGCGGATCTGTGCGTTGGTGGCGTTCGCGTCCATCGGAGCCTCCTATTGGCGGATCAATGCCGGGCCCGGTCCGGCCATGGCTCTGCCGGGCGCGCCATGGGCACGCCGCTGCGATCGATCGCAGCGATCCCGGTATCGACGGGACTCGCAGGCAGAATGACGATCAGGCGGCGCTGGCAGCGCGTGTCGCCGACATCGTCTCAGAGAGCAGCTTCAGCAGGATTGCGACAGCCAGCGAAAGCTTGCCGTTCCAGGCTGAACCCCAGCGATCTGCCGGGGCTCTCATTCCAATGTGCGCGGGTCGTCGTGGAGGTCGAAATATTCCATGCCCAGGGGCCCGATACCCATGACCTGGGTCACGTATTCTCCGGATCGCGCCCAGTGGAAGTGCCACGTGTTCCCCGGCAGGAACACGATGCTTCCCGGCAGATAGGCGGTGAGCGCTCTCGGATCGAACTGCTCGCCGACTCCGATATAGAAGGTCCCGGACATCACCGTGTAGATGCGGTTCTCAGGGTGCCGGTGAGGCATGAGCTTCACGCCTCCCGGCAGCTTCACCCTGATCACATACAGGCCGGGCTCCGATGGGTGCCCGAAGACGATGGCGAGCCGCGCCGGTGGCGGAAAGGCCGGAAACGGCTTCCAATCAAAGCCCTGGGGACGAATTGACTTCAGGACGGGCGATCCCGCCTGGTTCGGGCGCGCCGGCGCCGCGTGGTCATTGGCGAATTGATTCATCACTGGAACCTTTCCTTCGGCGGGATAGATGCCACACGGATGTCAGTGACCCGAACCGCTGGTGAGCGTACGAGAGTTGTCGTTCTTCTTCAGGAAAGCATCGACAAGGGCAGCCATGTCGTCCGCCGCGGTGTCGAGCGCGAAGTGTGCGCCATCCACCAGACGCACCTCGGCGTTGGGGACGTCTCGGCGATAGGCTTCCGCCTCCGAAATATCGAACGACGTGTCGTACTTGCCCCACAGCACCAGCATCGGGGGTTGAGTGTCACGCAGCCATTTCTGCCATAGCGGGTAGGACGCGACATTGTTGCGGTAGTCGTAGAACAACTCGATCTGGATTGCCGCCTGGCCCTTCCGGGTGAGAAAGGCGAATTCGTCCGTCCAGAGATCCGGATCATGCCGCTCCGTCCAAGGATCGCTTCCGATATGGCGGGACCGTGTCGTCTCGAGCGAAAGCAGATTGGTCCGCAAGGCCGCTTCGTTCGCCGCGCGGTCCGCCCAGAAGGCTCGCCTGGTCACCCAAATGCTGCCCAGGCCGTCATTGTGCGTCACAGCGTTCTGGACGATGAGGGTCTCCACGCGCTCCGGATGGGCGATCGCCAGTCGGAAGCCGATCGGGCCGCCGTAGTCCTGCATGTACAGGCTGTAGCGGGAGAGCCCCATTTCCTGCGAGAACCGGTCGACGATCTGGGCGATATGGTCGAAGGTGTAGGTGAAAGACGCCGGATCCGGCGCATCGCTGTGGCCGAAGCCCGGATAATCGGGAGCAATCAGGTGATATTCGCCGGACAGCCGCGAAAACAGAGGTTCGAACATTCGCGAGGACGAGGGAAAACCGTGCAGGAGCAAGATTGTCGGCGCTGTCGGAGGGCCGGCTTCACGATAGAAGATCGACAGCCCATCGACCTTGATGCTGCGATACGCGGTCGGATAGTCGGTGGCCGTGCTGCCCGCGACAGATGGCTGGGCCAAGCCGACAGTCAGACCGGCGCCCGCTGCGGCTAACGCGACCTTGAATCCGCTGGTCATCTATTACTCCAATCGGAACTCACACTGTTCTCGCGCTGGATCGGGGCACGACCCGATCCAGCCGGTCGCTGATGAGCGCGCCCATCGTCAGATCAGCACCATGAAAGATCGCGATGAATCCGGCGAAAAGCGATTGGACGTTAGTATCGCCGACACCTAGGTATCGCTTTACGGCGAATGGGCGGATTGATTGTCGTTCCCGCGTGCTTCCTGGCGCTCTTTCCCAACAGCCAGATCTTCGTATTGGGAATTCGGTGACAATGCCTGAGTTTCGCAGTTCGGCGACAGCGTTGGTGCCGCCCCGTACTGCCGCCGATTAAGTGCACTGTCACCGAATTCAGTCTGGACTGCACCCCCGACCGAGACAGAAGCATCACGGTGACACGGGCGATCCATCAACCTATGCCGCGAAGCAATACATGCGAAAGAGGTTCGAAGGCGCGACGAAGAGTTCGGTCACGTTGCTGAACCCGCCGGTTCGACCGAGCTGGCGCCAGGCTGCGTCCGTCTCAGGGAAATCCGAGGCATGGACATGGGCCGCCATGGCGTCCCACTCGGCCTCGGTGTAGGCGGTCCAGAGCAGCTTCTGCAGATCCCAGCGGCGCAGCCATTCCTCGCGGTCCTCGCCGTCGGGGCTGGTATTCTCATAGATGAGGAGACATCCGTCATTGCCGAGCAGGCGGCGGATGTCGCGCATGAAGGCGAGCTTTTCCGGGTTGCGCAGATGGTGCAACGACAGACCGATCCAGACAATGTCCGCCGGGTCGGTCCGGGCGCCGACCACGCTCCTGAAATCGCCCTGTTCGACGGATGCCGGGCAAGCGAGCGCTTCACATGCTCGTCGCGCAAGATCGAGAGCCGCCGCGGAAAGATCGATGCCGTGATAGTGGGTGACCTGGGTTCCCTCGAGCGCAGCGACACTGGCCCGGGCATCGCCGCAGGCAATGTCGAGAAAGTCGAAAGGTCGGCCGACCTCCCCAATCAGCACGTCGTGCAGGTGTGCATAAACTTCGCGATGAAACAAAAAATTATTCTCGACCATCTTTTGATAGATATTCCAACTATCCTGGAAAATCGTCACATCAGATAGGTCGCCATCTGACTTATGGGTATTCTCTCCGCCGGCCACCATCACTGTTGCTCCTGGTCCGGAGTTGGTGCGACGCGTTGACGGCAATTGACGATATCAGCATTCCAAATCGAGGTGAAGCGAAGCGGCGGCCGCGGTCCGGCCGTGCCGCGGCCCGATCAGAATCATTGCCCCGGGACGTCACTGCAGCGCCCGGCCGGGATGCGGCGACGATCCTGGACCGCACCCCTGGGTAAATTCGCTTCCGGAGCCGGTCCGTGCCGCTTTGGCTGTGACACGTCACAGATGTGGCGCCGTGGCTCCGCCGCCTCCGTGTTTTATCCATTCAGCCATGCGGAAGATCATGGTGGAACTCCGGCGGCAGCGTGGCCGGCTGCATCGAGGCACCGCCGGGGAGCGGCGCAACATCGCACTGCGCGCGGATGGCGATTGGAAACGGGTCGAGCGGCGCAAACATGACGGACATGAACACATGGATCCGTCTGGCGCTGGCCGCCAGCCTGTCCATCGCGACCGCACCGGCCGCCATGGCGCAATGCATCGTCAGCCAAAATGCCGTCGGCACATCTTGCGCCGGCGGTATCGGATCGCGACCGCTCACCGGCCACTCCATGCGGCCACACACGAGGATCACCCCACCCCCGCAACCGGCGCCGTTCCGGGCGATGCCGATCCCGTCTCCGCGACAGGCGCAGACCATGGGGGCGCCGAACACCTCGCTGATGCCGAATACTTCGCTGCCAGGTCGCCTGTAGTCGCTCGCGGACTCGGGGCGAGATGGGCGGTCGACGGAAGCGTCTCACCGGCGCGCCAGCGACAGATCCGTCGTCACCCTGGGCACGCCGTGCTCTCCGCCATCCGTCACCAGGATCCGGAGCCGGTCGGGACCCAGGCTGACGATCCGCATATCGGCCGTCATGTGGCCGTTGACCGGCTGGGGCCAGTTGATCAGGACATCGATCGCCGGGCCTGCCAACCGGCCGGTCAGCCGCGCCGGCCCGACCTTCGAGCCGGTATAGGTCCCGGTCATCCGGCCGGACCCGGGATCGAGGGAGAGGTCGGCGCCGACCGACCGGGAGAAGATCAGATAGGCCCAGCAGGTCCCGTCGAGCGCGAGCCGGTTCGGTTGCCGTTGCTGCACCTCGAAGTCGCAACTCACCTCTCGGGGCGTGGCGTCGGGCCCGTCCGCGACCACCCCCTCGGCATCGAAGGAGCCGGTGTACCGGTCGAGCGGCATAGCGGCAGCCGCTGACACCGTGAGCATCGCAGCGATGCCCCCGGCCATGCATGAGAGCCCAGGACGAGGCATCTTCCGCACCCCTCGGCGCCAATACGCCGAGCCACCTGATCGCATCGGCCGTCGGAACGCAACATACAACGACCCAAGAATCGGCCGGGACAGGACCGGATCCTGCGGGGTCGCACGATGCCCAAGGACGATCAATCCGGACGGCCCGGACCTTTTCCCGTCCGGTTCGATCGATGCCGGTCGGCATCCGCCCTCGACCTCTCCAGAGACCCGGGGGGCAAGTCCGTCAGCGACGTCAGCCAGGCGCCGAGCGCAATCCACCGGTCTGCGAGAGCAATGGTCTCGTCGAGATCGGCCGATGCCGCAGCCGGCTCATCGTCTCTTGCTCCCTCTCCAATATCGTCGAGCCAGCCGTTCACCTCGGCCATCAGCTGATCGTAGTCTCTGTCCAGGTCGGTCGCTTCGGCAGGTTCGGCCGGCGGCGGCGCGGGTCGAGCCGGCGTTCCGACATCCCGGGCGGGCCGGGCGAGCGGCGGAGGTGCCGGCCGGTGAGGCTGAACCGGTTTGCGGATTGCAGGATCGCGGATGCCGCCTCGCAGATCCGGAGCTTCGCGACCTGCGGGACCGGTACCGGGCCGGAACAGCGGATGCGGGGCGAGCATTTCGGTGAGGGACGGGCCGGAGCTGGGGACGTTTCCGTGTCTCGGGACCGAATCGCTGATCCGGGTCGCCGGCCAGGAGGCCGACAGCATCCATGGCTGCTTCGCCAGGTCGTCCTGAGGCATAGCATCCCGGATCGCGTCGATGCTGTGCGTGGGTTCGCCGGCATCCGGCCTCAGCTCCCGCACCTCGCCGACGTAGCCCTTGCCGTAGGTGCCGACGAAATCGCCCCGCACATTCAGGCACAGCCCGACAGGCGCGCCTTTCCGCCGGGCCCTGAGCGAGCGCGCCATCTGCCGCGGCTTGAAGACGTTGAAGGCCGACCCCTTGAGATGCGCCTCCATCCCCGGGCCGTTGAGCGAGACGAACGGACGGCCGGACCAGGCGCCGACCACCTGCGCCAAGGCGCCGCCGAGGGAGTGGCCCACGATCGACACCGGCTTGCCGCCGCAATTCTGCTCGGCCCACCGCACCAGCTTCTTGGCCGAGCCCGCCATGTTGGGGATGACGAGGACCGCGATGCGGGCATTGGCCGAATTCTGCGAGATCGGCGCGGTCATCGGCCCGCCCTTGGTTCCGGAAAAGGCGACGATCACCTCCTCGTCGCCTTCGAAGACCGATCCCTGGAAGCCGTTGCCGTACCAATTGGCCTTCTCGGTTTTCCGGACGCGCCAACGGCCGGGGACGTGGCCCTCGGGATCGTTCTGGTACGCCGCATCGGCGAGATCGAGATAGTCGCGGATCGCTGCCATGGGACCGGATGATGCGATGGATGACGATCCAGAACTGCTACCGGTCTGTTGCTGCAATGTGTCCGTCCCGGTCCGGATGGTGACAGCTGCAACAAAGGCGCGCGGCTGACGGCATGGCGAGAGGGGCGGGGCCGGCAGGGTCGCCGGCCGCGGTCCGGCCTCGCCGCGGCCCGACCAAAACCATTTTCCCGGGGTATCGATGCGGTGCCCGGGGGATCCGCCGATGATCCCGACACCGGAGCAGAGAAAGGGGCATGCGATGCGTTCGACCCGTTTCGTCATCACCCTGCTGGCCCTGCTGGCGCCCGGCAGCGCGCTGGCCATGACGACCTATGTCTACTGCATCAACGACCGGATCGAGGTCGACCCGCGCGACCCGGAGGAGATGCGCTCCGACCGCGGCGATTCGGAGATCTGCATCATCGGGCCGAGCTTCGATTTCGGACCGGATGCGACGCGCTGGGTCGAGGCCAATCTGCGCGGCGGCGTCGGCGGGGCCTGCACCTGCAAGTGAGCCGGAGACGGCGATCCCGTCCGCCACGCCCGCCACAGCCTCGGATCGTCCCGGCCAGGCGAAGGCTGCCGGGCGGATCGGGGCTGAGGCGGAACGCCCGCTCGATGCACCCGATGGCGTCGGACATCCGCCCCTCGAACACCCTCCCTCGATGTGGTAGCCGACCCGGCCATCGGCGGTTTGCCAGGCCGTTGAACGGAATTGACCATAAACCAGGTTTCATCCCGAAGGCCGTTCAATATTGAGTTGTCAACCAAGCGAGGCGCAGCATTGTCGTTGCATATCCCCGTAATCGAGGCCGGAGACGCTGGCGATGCAGCAAATCCGCATACTGCTCCTGGACGGCAAATCGGCTTCATTCTATATTAAATCGAGTAATAATGTATGCTTAAGTCTCGGCGTCTCGAACGGCGAGTTGGTTGAGTAGATTGCTGTAAGGCGTTGATTTCTCTGCGGCGGTAGGGAGGCGTGAGATTGCGGAGGGCCTGGAAGAGCCGAGCATTGATCCAACGCTGGAAACGGCTGGTCGACGAAGAGCTGGGTCTCGCAAACGCCGGTGCGGATCAAGCCCGCCTCATGGATTGGCTGCAGCACAGCGGCGAACTTGTGGCATTCTGCAGTGCCGATCTGCAGTTCACCCACCTTGGCGGCGGGTTCAAGGAGGCCTTCCCTGCGGCCGCCGAGCCAGGAGTGACGCTTTCCGATATTCTGCCGCAGTTCGCTGATCCTTCGGTTCGGGACGCCCTGCTCGACCCTGGCAAGGCGGGCATGGCGATCGACATCGGCATATCCCATCCAGCCAGTGATGTCCGGGCGACCGCCCATGTGTTCCGAACCGGTTCGGGCCTTGGGGTGATCATTCGGGCAGTCGGGAAGCGAGAGGGGAAGTCGGGCGATGGAGAGGCGGATACGCTTCTGCATTGGGCCACTCACGACTCCCTGACCGGGCTTCAGAACCGGAGGGTGTTCAGCGATCGTCTCGCAGAAATCCTGGCGGGGCTCGGTCGCGCGAAAATGGGCGTGGCGCTGCTGCAGATCGACCTCGACGGCTTCAAGGCCGTCAATGACACGCTGGGGCACGGCGCCGGCGACGCCCTGCTGCAGCTCGTTGCGCGGCGGATCGAGGGCGCCCTGGACCAGAACGCCGTCAGCTTCCGGTACGCGGGCGACGAGTTCACGGTGATCCAGATCGCCGACGGGCAGCCGCAGGCTGCCGAGCGGCTGGCCGAAACCATCATCTCGCGGCTGCGAGCGGCCTTCGAGATCGGCGGCATACCGGTGTTCATCGGTGCCAGCGTCGGGATCGCCTTCGGGATCGAGCATGGCTCCAGCACCGAACAGCTGATGAAAGCCGCCGACATCGCTCTCTATGCCGCGAAGAGTGAAGGACGGGGGCGGGCCCGCATTTTCAACAATGCGATGCTGCTCTTCCTGGAAAGCCGCGAAAACCTGCGTCGGGATCTCCGCAAGGCGCTGCAACGCGGCGAGCTTTTCGTCGAGTATCAGCCCATCGTGCGGCTACCGGTTTCGGTGGTCGGCTTCGAAGCCCTCCTTCGCTGGCGTCATCCGGATGCCGGCATCGTTGCGCCGGGTGCGTTCATATCGATCGCGGAGGCCGACGGGCTTATGGATGAAATCGGGCAGTGGGTGCTGGAGCGGGCCTGTACCGACGCGCTCGAATGGCCGTCAACAATCAATGTCGCGGTCAACTTGTCTCCGGCACAATTCAGGAGCGGGATGCTCACCGACAACGTAGCAAAAATCATTGACCGCGTCGGCATTTATCCGGAGCGAGTGGAATTCGAGATTACAGAGACGGTTTTGCTGGAGCAAACCATGGATAATCTCGATACGCTCCATACGTTGGGCCTCCTGGGAATCAGGGTTCTGCTCGATGACTTCGGGACATCATATTCCTCGCTGGGTTATTTGAAGGATTTCAGCTTCGGCGGGCTGAAGGTGGACAAGTACTTCATCCGAGACCTTGAGGTGAATCCGAAGAGCCAAACGATCGTGCGGTCCATCCTCGGGCTCGCCCATGGGCTCGGGATGACGGTTACCGCCGAGGGCGTTGAGACAGACGGCCAAGTGAGGTGGCTGGCGAGGGAAAGCTGCGATCGACTGCAAGGGTTTCTGATCGGCCCCCCGCTGAGCAAAGACGAGGCCATTGAGTTCATCCAACGCGTGCGCCAGGGCACGGCGGCACAACATGAGCATTCCGCGCGTGGCGCGGAGCGGCGATTGGACTGACTTTGCACAGCAGCGGGGAATGGCATGGTGACCGGTTCTGAAGCGGCGTCGACCCGGAACTTCGAGCCCCTGATCGAGTTGGAAATGACGGCCCGGGCCCTGTCGGCTTACTGGTCGCAGTGTAGCCATATTGCCAGCTACGTGGCCCGCGCCGTCAGCCACAATCGAACCGATTCGACCCTCTATTCCAATCTGTTCTCCTCGGCCATCAACGAACTTCTGGAACTTGCCTATCGCAGTCATCATGGTAGGGGGCTGGTGGCATGCAGGGTGCTTCGGAGGGGGACGGTGGATCGGATCGAAATCAACATTCCGTGTGCGCCGTCCTACAGCCGGTTCCTGCTGAGTGCGGTCGAGCATCTGTCCGGCCCCGGCTCCGAAGCGCGGTACCTGGACGCCCTGACATCCGATGAAGGGGGGCACTCGGACATTGGCCTGCTTGAGCTGGCACATGATTTCGGAGCCGACATCTCGGCGAAGGCCGAGGATGACCAGCAGGTCAGATTGACTGTCGACCTGCGGCTCGAAGATCAGGTGTCTGTCTGATGCCGGCTTCGTCGCAGGGTTTTGCCGCAAGGTTTGACGAGAACAATCAGGAGTTTTCGCTGTCCGGCACGGTGCGACCGGAAACCGGCAGCGAGATCGCGGATTGCATGGCCGTATTCGATCGCGCCATTCGTCAAGTCAGGGGCACCCTCTACGTCAATGTGAAGCGCCTGGCCCGGCTGAACAACACCGGCTTTCGGATCCTGGCGAGAGCCATGGTCGAGGCCTGCCGCGCCCGGCCGGAGCTGAAGATCGTGGTCGTGACCTCCAGCGTGGTGGGCTGGGCGACCGCGAAGTTCGGCCGCCTCAGGCAGGTCCAGCCGCGAATCTCCGTCAACGAGTATGATGGGCATTTCTATCCGGGCCAAAGCTTCCTGGAGGATGGCGGGTTCATCCCGATCCTGAGAACTCAGACCCGCATGACGTGGCGCCATGAGCGAGCCATTCTCCCGCGCCACGGGCTGAAGGAAGGCATGTCGATGGCCGACATCTGCTGCGGGATCGGCGACTTCGCCGTCCTGGTGCAGCGGGAATTCGCGCCGTCCCGGCTGGTGGCGCTCGATCATTCGAAATCAAGCTTGGCCTATGCCAGGACGGTCGCGGAGGAGTTCGGCATTCATGGCATCGAGTATACCTATGGCGATGCCGCGGAAATGTTGCTCGATCCTGATCAGTTCGACTTTGTGACCTGCCGACACTCTCTGCAGATATTCAACAAGCCGGACATGATTCTGAAGGAGCTATTCAGAATATGCCGGCCGGGTGGGCGGGTCTATATTACCAACGAGAAGAATTCTCATTGCCTTGGGGAACCGTGGGCGCGCAGCATCCAGTGGACTTACAACGAGGTGGCGAAGCTCTTTGAGCATTTTGAGATGGACGTCGAGCTTGGTCCGAAAAGCCGGCGCTATCTGATGGATGCGGGATTCCACGATATTCGGATGGAATCCTTCATGGTGACCAATCTTGATGGAGATCCCCAGGATTTCGCCGACATGATCGCCGCCTGGGAGAACGTCTATGCCGGCGAAATGTCCGTGCGGCGCGGGGACCCGCCGGAGTTCGCCGAGCGCTTTCGCCAGGGATTCCGGGACCACATCCGCGCCGCCCTCCATCCCAAGGGCTACGCGGGCTGGCCGATCTGGGTCGCCTCCGGACAGAAGCCGGCATGAGGGTATCGGCCGGCATGCCCGCTCTCGGGCTTCGTTCCTTCCGCGCCAAGTTCATCGCGGTTGTCGGCACAGCGGTGCTGTTCGACCTTTTGCTGAGCAGCGGGCTCGCCCTGTGGAATGTGCAGCGCCTGTCCAGCGATGCCACCGTGCAGGTCGGCGAAGGCCTCACGGAGGCCACCGAAGAGTATATGCACACCTATGCCGTCAACACGGCCCGGGACGCCGACCTGCTCATCAACCAGGTGCATGCCGAGGTCAACGCACTGGCAGACGTCCTGCAATCGCAGATCGCCAACCCGAGGCAGCAGGTCGCGGTAGGGGAGGCGGTGACCCAGGTGAATCCGAGCGCCAATTCGGTCGTGTACGACGAAGTGGGGGGCTGGGCCCAGAATCGCCCGGGGTCGCCATCCGTGGTCAGCGTCTGGGGATATCTGCTGGGGCCCGATCACAAACCTTCGGCCACGGCGCAGACCGAAATCGACAACAGCGCCGTCATCGACCTGGTCGCGCCCAGCCTGATGGCGACCGGCTCGCCCAAGTTGCAGATGTACTATATCGGTCCAAAGGAGGCGCCGATCTTCCGGACCGTTCCTTACACGGATCAGGCACAGACCTTCGATCGGCTCTATCCGGGCCATAACACATCGGATTTCTGGGACTTCTTCTTCCCGGGGCTGTACGAGTCGTGGGAACGGTGGCTGGTCGACGCCCGCGCAAGGCCGGTCGGCAGCGAGATCACCATGACCGCGCCCTATACCGATGCGATCACCGGCAAGCTGATCGTCAGCTTCTTCCGGCCGCTTGCCAGCCGCGACCAGTCGCATGTCGCGGGTGTGGCCGGGACGGACATCACCCTCGACCAGTTGGCGGAGATCGTGAAGAGCGTCCGGGTCGCCGACACCGGCTTCGGCTTCCTGGCGATGTCCAACGGAAACGTGCTCGCGATCGGATCCGCCGGCGAGAAGACGCTCGGCCTGGTGGCGTCCAGCGATGCCGCCGGCCAGGGTGTCACAGGCGTGGATCGCTCGCTGAGAAAGAGCACCGATCCGGCGGTGGCATCCCTTTCCCTCGATGCAGCCGGCGGGGCCGTTCGCCGGATCGTGCTCGACGAGGCCGGGTCGCCCAAGCCCTATGTGGTCGCCCTCCATCCGCTCAGCCCGGTCAATCTGTGGAGCGGTGGCCCGATCGTCACGGAAACGATGTCCGTCGGGATCATCGTGCCCGAAAGTGAGATCTATGCCCCGCTGCACGCGGCCCAGCAGGACATCTCGCAGGCGACCAACCGGATCATCCAGTGGCAGATCGCGGCCATCCTGGTCTGCATGATCGTGGTGCTCGGCGCGATCGTCGGCATCTCCAAGCGGATCACCGCCGGACTGAGCGCGCTGGCCGATGGGGCGAGGAAGCTCCAGGCGCAGGACTACTCGGTCCGGGTGGACATCCCGACACGCGACGAGGTCGGCGAGGTCGGGCTGGCCTTCAACCGGATGGCGGAGAAGATCCGGTATCATACGGAGAATCTGGAGCGGCTCGTCGAGGAACGAACGGTCGAACTCGCCCGCGCCAATGAGGAGATCTCCGGACTCAATGCAAAGCTGGCCGACGAAAACGTCCGGCTGGGGACCGAACTCGAAGTCGCCCGCCACATTCAGCAGATGGTGCTGCCGAGGTCGAGCGATCTGGATGCGGTTCCCGAGATCGAGATCGCGGCCTTCATGCAGCCGGCCGACGAGGTAGGAGGCGACTACTACGACGTGCTCCGCAACGGCGCAGGGGTCAAGGTCGGCATCGGCGACGTCACCGGCCATGGTCTCGAAAGCGGCGTGCTGATGCTGATGGTGCAATCCGTAGCCCTCGCGCTTCAGGAAGCGGGAGAGACCGATCCCAGGACCTTCCTCAGCGATGTCAATCGGGCGATCTTCAAGAATGTCGAGCGCACCGGCTCCGGAAAGCATCTCTCGCTGGCATTTCTCGACGTCGCCGGCCCGGAGGTGGTTCTGACTGGTCAGCACGAAGATGTAATTGTGGTGCGATCTTGTGGAAAAGTGGAGGTATTTGACACCATCGATCTTGGGTTTCCAGTTGGGATCGAGCCAGATATATCTAAATTTGTGTTCAGTAAATCATTTCCGTTCGCAAAGGACGACTTGATAATACTTTACACGGACGGTGTGACCGAAGCGATTAATGGAGATGGCGTGATGTTTGGAGTCGATCGGCTCTGCGCGAGCGTTGTTGATCATCGAAGGGATAGCGCTGAAAGTATAAAAACCGCAGTTATTAGAGATCTTATTTCCTATATCGGCAATGAGAAAATCCATGATGATATCACTCTCGTCGTCATGAGGCACAAATGATGTCTGGGAAGATGATCGGCTCGCGGGACGTGATCGGCGAGGAAGGCGCATCGGTCTGCAGGCTCCAGCTTTTCGATGGTCCGCTGGAACTCAGCTGGCATCATTGTGCGACAACATCCGATTTCATCAGTGACCTGTGCGTGCTCCGGGTCCATTTGCCCTTTCGGCAGGTCCGCGATATCCGGCACAGCGTCGCCTATCTGACCAATGAATTGCTTGAGAATGCTGTGAAATTCAAGTCGTCGGGGAATGTCGGTGTCGAGGCTGCAATCAGCCACGGGTGGTTCACCATCAAGACCTGGAACCGGATGGGGGCGGGCTCGGCGGTGCGTTTGCAGTCCGTTCTGCCGGAGCTCATGGCGGGTGATGCCGCCGACCTCCTGATCGAGCGGATCGAGCGCAATGCACATTCCGGTGGAACCGAATCCGGCCTCGGGCTGCTCACCTTGATGAGCGACTATGGCGTCAGGCTTGCGTGGACCTTCGAAGCGGTTGATCGTTCGGAGGAGGTGTGCTTGGAGACCTTTGCGGCGCTGCCGATCGAGACTGCGGACATGACGAACGCCAGGAGTCACATTTGATGGAAGTCAAAACCAATGATTTTCATGCCTGGTCGGAAGGAACAGAGATTCACCTCGAAGGCACGATGCGCCTCGCCGGCACCGAAGCCTACGCCCCGATTTATGCGTTGATGATTGACGTTCTGGATCGCGCGCCGCCGTCGGTCACGATGAATTTGAGCAATCTCGAGTATCTCAATTCGTCGGGAATCAACATGATCGCCAAATTTACAATCGAAATCAGGAAAAGAGAAAATGTCCATCTGATCATCAAGGGATCCGATCAAATCCCATGGCAAAAAAAATCGTTGAGAAACCTGAAAAAATTGCTCCCGGAATTGGATTTCTTGATTGAATGAAGCTTGGTTGTTGCAGGCATGGCCGCCGAAGCAAAGAGAGTCGCTCAGCAGACTGTTGAGGAAGTGATTCGTTGGCCTCGAGAATAGCCTCGTCGCCGTTGTGGTCGGCGAAGGCGATCTCGATCGAGCCATCGTCGAGCGGTTCGGCAGAGCCATTGCCGGTGACCTCGTCCATGGGCTGTCGCTGAGGTCGAGGGTGGCCTGCATCGCGCCGAAGGCGATTTCGCCGCGGGAAGGCTGGCTCACTCGGGGTCAGCGCCGGCTCTGTCTCACCACATCAGAACGGGGGAATGGGAGTGGTCCCCGCCGGAGCGGTATGATGCCCTCCGGCCGGGTCGGGCAGCCCGGCTGCCGGCCGGATGCGCATGCCGCCGTCCAGACCCGACGGATGGCGTCGTGTGCGCGTTCGGCCAGGCGCAGAGAAGGCCCGCAACCAACAGGGAGACGACCCATGCCTTTCTCCATCCCGGCCGCCGCCACCCGCATCGCCTTCGCGGCCGTCATGGCCGCTTCCGTCTTCGGGACCGGCGCGGCCATGGCGCAGCAGCCGAGCCCGGCGCAGGAACGCGAGGCGATGCAGGCCTGCCGCGCCGATTACGAGGCCCTGTGCAAAGGCGTCGAGCCGGGCGGCGGCCGCATCATCGCCTGCCTGGAGCAGCATGCGGAGAAGGTCTCCCCGGGCTGCAAGCAGGCCCTGATGTCGCTCAAGCCGAAATAGCCCGCACCGCCCGGCCGGGCCGCCCCAGCCAGACCCGTTTCCGATGCCGCGGCGAAGTATTACAATGCCGGCCCGTCGGTCCCTTGCCAGTTGCAGGGGGCGGATTGCTTCGGCCTAGCCCAATATGCGCGGCGCCGGGAAGACAGATTTCGATTAATCTCTTATTGGGGGAGAGATGGCACAAATATTGGAGGCCAAGGGGGGAGGGCGCCGCGGCCGCTGGCTGGCCGTGGCTGCTTGTGTCATCGGCCTGGCCGGCTGCAACGAGCAGAACGCCTACGTCCCGCCGCCGCCGCCCAAGGTGACGGTGGCGCAGCCGGTGAAGCAGCCGGTGGTCAGCTATCTCGCGCTGACCGGCTCCACCGAGGCCTACAACGCCGTCGATCTCGAGGCCCGGGTGCAGGGCTATCTGGTGTCGATCGACTACAAGGACGGGGCGCAGGTGAAGCAGGGCACGCCCCTGTTCCACATCCAGCGCGACACCTACGAGGCCCAGCTGGAGCAGGCCAAGGCGGACCTGCTGTCGCAGCAGGCCGCCCAGGCGAACGCCCAGTCCGAATACCAGCGGCAGTCGACGCTGGGGAAGGACCAGTTCGCGTCGCAGGCCCATGTCGAGGACGCCAAGACCGATCTGGACAAGGCCAATGCCGCGGTGATGCAGGCGCAGGCCAATGTCGAGCTGTCGACCATCACCCTCGGCTACACCGAGGTCTCGGCCCCGTTTGACGGCATCGTCACCGACCATCTCGTCGATGTCGGGGCGCTGGTCGGCTATAGCGGCCCGACCAAGCTGGCCAGCATCGTGCAGATGGACCCGATCCACGTCTATTTCACGGTCAGCGAGCAGCAGGTGCTGCAGGTCAAGCAGGGGGCGGCCGCCCAGGGCCGCAAGGTGAGGGACATCCACGACGTGCCGGTCGAGATCGGGCTGCAGACCGAGACGGGCTATCCGCACAAGGGGACGATCGACTACATCGCGCCGCAGATCGACCCCCGGACCGGCACCCTGACTGTGCGCGGAGTCTTCGACAACAAGGACACGGCGCTGCTGCCCGGCCTGTTCGCCCGGGTGCGGGTGCCGGTCGGCCACCAGGATGCCGGGCTGTATGTCGACGAGACCGCCATCGGCACCAGCCAGCTCGGCAGCTATGTCCTGGTGCTGGGCCAGGACGATGTGGTGGAGCAGCGCCAGGTGACGCTGGGGCCCGCCCAGGGGCCCTTGCGCGTGGTGCAGGACGGGATCGGGCCGGACGACTGGGTGGTGATCGGGGGCATCCAGAAGGCGGTCCCCGGCAACAAGGTCACGCCGGACAAGGCCGCCATGGCGGGCCAGGCGGCCGGCCAGGCCGCCGCCAAACCGTAGCCGCGCGCCACCCGATCCCCGAGGAGCCCATGTTTTCGCGCTTCTTCATCGAGCGGCCGGTCCTCGCCAATGTCCTGGCCCTCGTCATCGTCCTGATCGGCGCCATCGCGCTGCTGCGGCTGCCGGTGTCGCAATATCCGAACGTGGTGCCGCCGACGGTGCAGGTGACCACCACCTATCCCGGCGCCAGCGCCCGGACGGTGATGGACACGGTCGCCCTGCCGGTCGAGCAGCAGGTCAACGGCGTCCAGGGCATGCTGTACATGCAGTCGACCAGCGCCAGCGACGGCACCTACAATCTCACGATCACCTTCGACATCGGCACCGACCCCGATCTCGCCCAGGTGCTGGTGCAGAACCGGGTGGCGATCGCCCTGTCGTCCCTGCCGCAGGCGGTGCAGGTGCAGGGCGTCAACGTGCAGAAGAAGTCGACCGCCATCCTGCAATTCATCACCCTGTCGTCGCCGGACAACCGCTATGACGGGCTGTTCCTGTCGAATTACGGCGTCATCAGCCTGCAGAAGGAGCTGGCGCGGCTGCCCGGCATCGGCAACGTCACCGTCTACGGCGCCGGCCCCTATGCCATGCGGGTGTGGCTGGACCCGGACAAGCTGCAGGCCTATGGGCTGGTGCCGTCCGACGTGGTCAGCGCGATCCAGCAGGAGAGCCAGGAGGTCACCGCCGGCATGGTCGGCATGCCGCCGGCCCCGGACGGGCTGAACTTCCAGTACACGGTCAACGTCACCGGGCGCCTGAACGACGCGGCGGATTTCGAGGACATCATCGTCAAGGCCGACAACCGCGAGGGCGGCCGCCTGGTCCGCATCCGCGACATCGGCCGGGTCGAGCTTGGGTCGCAGAGCTACAGCCACGCCGCCACCCTGAACGGCCATCCGGCGGCCGCGATCGGCATCTTCCTGCTGCCCGACGCCAACGCCCTGGCCGTGGCCGGGGAGGTGCAGGCGAAGATGCAGGAGCTGGCGAAGGCGTTTCCGCCGGGCCTGGCCTATGACATCCCGTTCGACACCACGAGATTCGTCAGCGCCTCGATCCACGAGGTCTATCTGACGCTGATCGAGGCGGCGGTGCTGGTGCTGATCGTGATCCTGCTGTTCCTGCAGGACTGGCGGGCGATGCTGGTGCCGGCGACCACCGTGCCGGTCACCATCATCGGCGCCTTCGCGGCCATGGCGGCGCTGGGCTTCAGCGTCAACACCGCGACCCTGTTCGCCATCGTGCTGGCGATCGGCATCGTCGTCGACGACGCCATCGTCATCGTCGAGGGCGTGTCGCGCCACATGGCGGCGGGGCTGAGCGGCCGCGAGGCGGCGGTGAAGGCGATGGGCGAGCTGTTCGGGCCGATCATCGGCATCACCCTGGTGCTGATGTCGGTGTTCCTGCCGGCCGCCTTCCTGCCCGGGCTGACCGGCCAGATGTACCAGCAATTCGCCCTGGTGATCGCCGCCACCGCGATCATAAGCGCCGTCAACGCCGCCACGCTGAAACCGACGCAATGCGCGCTGTGGCTGAAGCCGCCGACCCCGCCGGAGCGGCGCAACCTTATCTATCGCGGCTTCAACCGCGGCTATGACGCGGCCGAGCGCTGGTATGCGCGGCTGGTCCACCGGATGGTCGCGCGCAGCGGCGTGATGGTGGTGGTGGCGATCGGGCTGATCGGCCTGGCGTTCTGGGGCCTGTCGCGGGTGCCGACGGCATTCCTGCCGATCGAGGACCAGGGCTATGCCGTGATCAGCGTGCAGCTGCCGGAGGGGGCGTCGCTGCAGCGCACCGACCGGGCGGTCGCCGAGGTCACGAAGATCGCGCTGGCGACGCCGGGTGTCGCGAACGTCGTCGGCGTCAGCGGCATCTCGGTGCTCGACAACAACGCCACGCTGTTCAACGCCGGCATGGCCTATGTGATCTTCAAGGACTGGTCGGAGCGCGGGCCTGACGAAAATCTGCGAGCACTGTACCAGAAGCTCACCGCGGCGCTGGCCGAGCTGCAGGACGGCACCGCCTTCGTGATCGTGCCGCCGCCGATCCAGGGCATCGGCAATTCCGGCGGCTTCACCCAGGAGCTGCTGGTCCAGGACGGCAGCGCCGATTTCGCGCAGCTGCAGAGCGTGGCGCGGGAGGTCGTCGCCAAGGCGGCCACCCAGTCGGCGCTGCAGCGGGTGAACACCACCTTCAGCGCCGGCACGCCGCAGATCTTCCTCGCCGTCGACCGGACCAAGGCCGAGACGCTGGGGGTGACGGTCGGCCAGGTGTTCGCGGCGCTGCAGGGCTATCTCGGCTCGACCTACGTCACCCAGTTCAACAGGTTCAACAACGTGTTCCAGGTCTACGCCCAGGCCGAGGCGCAGCACCGGCTGGCGCCGCAGGACATCCTGCGGCTGAAGATCAAGACCCCGGCCGGCGAGATGGTGCCGCTGGGCAGCCTGATGACGGTCGAGACGGTGCAGGGCCCGCCCTTGATCAGCCTGTACAACCTGTACCCGTCGGTGACCCTGGTCGGCGGCCCGGCGCAGGGCTTCAGCTCGGGCCAGGCGATGGCGATCATGGACCAGATCGCCGACCAGACCCTGCCGCCCGGCTACGGCTCGGCCTGGACGGCGATGTCGTACCAGGAGGAAATCGTCGGCAACCAGATCTACCTGATCTTCGGCCTGGCGCTGATCCTGGTCTATTTCGTGCTGGCCGGCCAGTATGAGAGCTGGATCCAGCCGCTGTCGGTGATCCTGGCCGTGCCGCTGGCGCTGCTCGGCACCGTCGCGGCGCTGAACCTGCTCGGCGTCGCCAACAACCTCTACACCCAGATCGGCGTCATCCTGCTGATCTCGCTGGCGGCCAAGAACGCGATCCTGATCGTCGAATATGCGCGGGAGAAGCGGGCCGAAGGCATGCCGATCGCGGAGGCGGCGGTGGAGGCGGCGCGGCTGCGGTTCCGGCCGATCCTGATGACCTCCTTCGCCTTCATCCTCGGCGTGCTGCCTTTGGTCTTCGCCACCGGCGCCGGCGCCAATGCGCGGGCCTCGATCGGCATCGCCGTGGTCAGCGGCATGCTGGCCTCGACCGGGCTCGCGGTGCTGTTCGTGCCGTCCTTCTTTACCCTGCTGCAGCGGCTGGCGGAGCGCCGCACCGATGGACGGGAAGGGCGTGCGGATCGCACCGCGGCACGACCGGCCGCCGAGTCGTGACGGGAGTCGGGATGATAACGCCTGCAACAAAGTCCTGCGGCACGGGCCATCCGGAAGCGTCGCGGGTCCGCGCGCGCTCAGAGGTCGGACGCCATCACCGAATTTCAGATCTTCAAACTTCGGTTCCGGATGTCGTGTCCGGCAACGGCATCCGGAACGTGAACCTGGTTTCGTGCTGCGAGGATGTCACGTCCAGCGTCCCGCCATGGGCTTTCGCGATCTCCGAGGCGATGTAGAGGCCGAGCCCGAGGCCTTGCCCGGACGGGCGGACATCGCCCCGGAAAAACGGCTCGAACAGCCTCTCTCGGGCGGAAGGCGGGATCGGCTCGCCGGCATTCGCGACCGAGATGGCGAGCGCATCTTCGGCCGTGGCTTCGATGCGGACGGGCTGGTCCTGGGCACCATGGGTCAGGGCGTTGGCGAGGAGATTGGACACCAGCTGGCCGATCCGGATGCGATCGAAGTTCACCGGGCCGGCGATGTCGTAGCGTTCCTCGATCACCCGGTGGGGCATCGCCGTGCGCAGCTCCTCCACCACCTGGCGGAGGACCGGGATCAGGTCCTCGCTCCGCCGCTCGAGCGGAAAGGCGCCGCCGAGCCGGGCACGGGCAAAGTCCAGCAGGTTGTCGACGAGCGCCACGCCGCGAAACACCGTCGTCTGCATCATGGCGAGGATGTGGGTCGCGATCTCATCCTTCGGCCGCCTCGACAGCAGCTGGACGCCGCCGCCCAAGGCGGCCAGCGGGTTGCGCAGGTCATGCCCGAGCACGGCGATGAACTGCTCCCGCAGCTCGGCGAAGTGGCGCTCCTTGCGCAAAGCGTCCTGCGCGGCATCACGGGCCTTGAGCAGCTCGCGCTCATACCGGCGGCGATCGGTGGCCATCAGGAACGCGATGCGGGTGTATCGCACGCGCCCCCCGGCATCGCGATGCTCGACCGCATTGGCGATCACCGGGACGGTTGCGCCGCCGCCCGCCACCAGATCCAGCGCGACCTCGTGGAAGAAGCCCTGCATCCGCAGCAGCGGCGCGATGTGGGTCTCGTAATAGATGCGGCCGGCGATGTTCAAGAGCTCATGCGGCCGCTTTCGCCCGAGATCGGCGGGGGACCGGCCGAGCCACTCGCACAGCGTCCGGTTCGCCCGGCAGATGCGGCCGTCGGCGCCCATGACGATGTAGCCGCAGGGCGCGTTCTCGAACAGATCCTCGAAATCGTCACTGGGCTCGGACATACGCACGAATACCGGAAATCACTTCAGCCGGGGCGCTGAGATTGGGGCAGTGACCCACGGCATCCAGCAGCAGGAACGTGCTGCCGGGCGCGTGCCGGTGAACGAACTCGCCGACGTCCCGCCCGGCGATGATGTCCTCCTTGCACTGCAGGATCAGCGAAGGAACCGTCAGCTTGCCGAGATCTTCGCGATTGTCGGAGGTGAAGGTGACGCGAGCGAACTTCTTCGCGATCTCGGGATCGGTCCGGCAGAAGCTGTTGGTCAGCTCCTGACCCAGTTCGGGCCGGTCCGGGTTGCCCATGATCGCGAGCGCCATGGCCGCGGACCAGCCCATGTGATTGTCGTCCAGGAACTGCAGCAGCTCCTCGATCTGGTCCGCGCTGAACCCGCCGGAATAATCGCCGTCGTCGATGTAGCGCGGCGACGGCCCGACCAGGACCAGGCTCTCGAACAGCTCCGGCTCCCGGTTGGCGGCCAGGACGCCGATCATCGCGCTGACCGAGTGCCCGACGAAGATCACCCGGCCCAGATCGAGCTCGCGAATGATCTCGATCACGTCGCCGGCATATCCGGACAGGGAGCCGTATTTCCGGTCGTCATAGGCCGACAGGTCGGAGCGGCCGGCGCCGACATGGTCGAACAGGACGACGCGGAAGTCGCCCTCGAACGCCGGCGCCACCAGCCGCCACATGTTCTGGTCGCAGCCGAAGCCGTGGGCGAACATGATCGTGCGGCTGCCGGCCCCGCTGACCTGCACGTTGTTTCGGTCCCTGATGGACATCGTCATCCTGCCAGCCAGATAGGGCGCCGATCCAACTTATCGACCGCCGCGCCATGCCTGCAAGGCTCCGCGGCGAGCGAGCCGGGGACTCGCATTGGCCATCCGCCCCCCAATATGAGCCGGGAGCCTTCCCCTCCCGTCAAAGGAGTCCCCCGGCCCGTGCCGCCCGCTGATTCCGCCGCCTTCCATCCGCTCCCCGACCCGGCGCCCGAGCGCCTCGTCGGGGTCGAGGCCGAGTTCATGGGCCCCTCCGCCCGCCGCGCGGCGCGGGCCCTGGCGGCCGGCGTCGGCGGCGAGGTGGTCGCGGAGGACGCCCATGCCTTCGCGGTGCGGGGCAGCGAGCTGGGCGACCTGGCGGTGGAGCTGGACCTGCGCTACGCCCATCCGCAGCGACACGGCATGACCCTGCCGGTCCGGATCGGGCCGCGGGCCGCCGCCGGGCTGGGCTGGCTGGTGTCCGGCGCGGTGCCGCGCGAGCTGATCGTGCCGCCGCTGCCGGCCGACAGGCTGGGCGAGGTCGACCGCATCCTGGGCCTGCTGCGCGCGGCCGGGGCCCATGGGCGCGGCGCCACGCTGTTCGGGTCGCTGGGCCTGCATTTCAACATCGACGCGCCGGCCGCGGACCTGGGCCGGATCACCGCGGTGATGCTGGCCTTCGGGCTGATGGAATCCCGGCTGCGGCGGGAGATCGCGGACGGGCAACGACGCCTGGAGCGGCACCTGCCGCCGCCCTATCCGCCCGACTTCCTGCACCGGATCGCGGCGCCCGGTTATCGGCCGGACCAGGCCGGGCTGATCGACGACTACCTGGCCGCCAACCCGACCCGCGACCGCGGCCTGGACCTGCTGCCGCTGCTGCTGAGCCTGGACCCGGCGCGGGTGCGGGCGAAGCTGCCCTACGAGAAGATCGCCGCCCGCCCGGTCTTCCACTACCGGCTGCCGCAGGCCCATCCCGGCGAAGCCGGCTGGAGCATCGCGCCGGACTGGAATCGCTGGGTCGCGGTCGAGCGGCTGGCGGCCGACGGGGAGAGGCTGGCCGCAACGGCGCGGGCGTATCGCGCCGGGGACGGCGCCTGGGCTGACGGGAGCGGGCCGCTGGCGGATGCCGCCCTGCTTGGCTGAACCGCGCCCCATCGAAAAAGTCGCTCGACCGTCCGCCCCTACCCCTGCATCCCCGCCCGGCGGGTCTCGATCGCGTCCCACAGCAGGGCCTCGATCTTCACCCCGTCAAGGCGGTTGATCTCGTGGATGCCGGTCGGCGAGGTGACGTTGATCTCGGTCAGGTAGTCGCCGATCACGTCGATGCCGACGAAGATCTGGCCGGTGGCCCGCAGGTCGGGGCCGATGCGGGCGCAGATCTCGCGCTCGCGCTCGGTCAGAACGGTCTTCTGGGCGCGGCCGCCGACATGCAGGTTGGCACGCGACTCGCCCTCGGCCGGCATGCGGCTGACGGCGCCGACCGGCTCGCCCTCGACCAGGATGATGCGCTTGTCGCCCTGGCGGATCTCCGGCAGATAGCGCTGGATCATGATCGGCTCGCGGTACATCCGCTCATAGACCTCGAGCAGCGACACCAGGTTCTCGTCGTCCGGCCGGATCCGGAACACGCCGGCGCCGCCATTGCCGTAGAGCGGCTTGACGATGATGTCGCCATGCTCGCGCCGGAAGGCGCGGATCTCGTCGCGGTCGGAGGTGATCAGGGTCGGCGGCATCAGCTCCGGGTAGTGCGTGACCAGGAGCTTCTCCGGCGCGTTGCGCACCTCTTTCGGGTCGTTCACCACCAGGACGCGGTCGGCGACATGCTCCAGGAGATGCGTCGCGGTGATGTAGCCCATGTCGAAGGGCGGGTCCTGGCGCATCAGGATGACGTCGACGGCGCCGAGATCGACCGTCTCCCATTCGCCGAAGGCATGGTGGGCGCCGCGCACGGCCTGCACCGTCAGCGACCGCGCCCTGGCGGTCAGGCGGCCGTCGCGCAGGGACAGGGCCCGCGGCAGATAGTGCCACAGGCGGTGGCCGCGCGCCTGGGCCTCCAGCGCCATGGCGAAGGTCGAATCCCCGCCGATGTCGATGGTCTCGATCGGGTCCATCTGGATGGCGACGGCAAGACTGCTCATGCTCGGACTCAGTTCAGGCTGGTGCGGAAGGACTGGAGCAGGATCGCCGCCTCGTGGCGCTGGGTCTCGGGCTCGCCGGGGGCGGAGACGTAGCGGTCGAGCGCGTCGATCGCCGCGCGCATGTTGCCGAGCCGGGCGTAGAGGATGCCGGCCTCGCGCAAGAGCGGCGCGTGCAGGGGAGCGACGTGGCGCATCGCCTCGATCACGCTCAGCGCCTTGCCGAAATCGCCGGCGCGGATATGGCGGACCTTCAGGTTGTTCTGCAGCCGGAGCAGGATGTCGCGGTCCGACACCGGCTCGTAATGGTCGGGCGTCAGCTCGGCGCCGGCGTCGAGCACGGCCTTCAGGAGGTCGCGCAGCTCGCCCGGGCCGCGATGCATGCCGGCATGGAACGGGTCGAGGATGGTGCGGCTGCCGCCGGCGTCGAGCCGGACCAGGAAATGGCTCGGGAAGTTCAGCCCGACCATGGTCCAGCCCTGGGCCCGGGCGACATGCAGATAGAGGATGCCGAGCGTCACCGGCAGGCCCTTCCGCCGGTCGATCACCCGCATCAGGTTGGCGTTCTGCAGATCGTCATAGCTGTCGACGTCGCCGGCATAGCCCCAGCGCCGCGCCAGGACGGCGGTCAGGGACTCGGAGGGCGTCATCTCCTCTGCCCCGCGCGCGACGTCGCCGACCAGCTGGTCGAGATGGCGGCGGTACCAGTCGAAGCCGACGCCGCGCGGCCGGTCGAGCGCCGCCAGCGCCAGCGCCGCCTCGGCGAGATCGATGGCGTCGTCCGGCTGAGCGCCGGCGCGGTCGAGTATCGACTGGATCGTCGGGTCCATGATCCTGACTTAGCCCGATCCCGCCATGGATTCCACTACCGATCGACCTGCCAGGCGTCGGCAATATGGACAGGCCAGCGCCAGGGCCGCACCACCACCAGATCGAAGCGCAGGTCGTGGTCGCGGGCGTAGCGCGGCTGCTGCGCCAGGAACAGGGTCGCCGCGCGCTGCAGCCGCTCGCGCTGGCGCGGCTGCAGCGCCAGCAGGCCGGCGGCCAGGTCGGGCCGCGCCTTGACCTCGACGAAGGCGACGGTGCGGCCGCGGCGGGCGACGATGTCGACCTCGCCGAGCGGGGTCTTCAGCCGCCGCGCCAGGATGCGCCAGCCCTTGGCCCGCAGCAGCCACGCCGCCGCCCGCTCGGCCTTGAGGCCGAAGGCCTCGGCCCGGCGGCGGGGATCGTCACGCGTCATCGCCGGCGAGGTCGAGCGCCAGGCGGTAGACCTCGCGCTTCGGCTCCCCGGTCGCCGCCGCCACGGCCTCGACCGCGTCGCGCAGGCTCATGCCGGCCAGGGCGCGGCGGAGCTGGCCGGCCAGGTCCTCTTCGCTCGGCCGCGCCGCTGCGCCGGGCGGGCCGATGACGATGACGATCTCGCCCTTGGGCGGCCCGGCCTCGGCGTAATGCGCCGCCAGCTCGGGCAGCGGGCCGCGCCGCACCTCCTCGAACAGCTTGGTCAGCTCGCGCGTCACCGCCGCCTCCCGGTCGCCCAGCACCGCCGCCAGGTCGGCCAGGCACTCGGGCAGCCGGTGCGGCGCCTCGAACAGGATCAGGGTGGCGGCGATCGGCGCCAGCTCGGCCAGGAAGGTGCGGCGGGCGGCGGATCTCGGCGGCGGGAAGCCGGCGAACAGGAAGCGGTCCGACGGCAGGCCGGAGAGCAGGAGCCCGACCAGCGGCGCCGAGGCGCCCGGCAGGCAGGTCACCATCAGCCCTTCGTCCCGCGCCGCCCGGGCCAGCTTGTAGCCGGGGTCGGAGATCAGCGGCATGCCGGCGTCGGAGACCAGGGCGATGGCCTCGCCCTCGGCGATCCGGCGCAGGATCTTCGGCCGCATCTCGGCGGCGTTGTGCTCATGATAGGGGATCAGCCTGGTGCCGATGCCGAGGATCGACATCAGCCGGCCGGTGGTGCGGGTGTCCTCGCAGGCGATCGCGTCGGCATCGCGGAGCAAATCCAGCGCCCTGAGCGTTATGTCGCCGGCATTGCCGATCGGGACCGCGGTCAGGTACAGGCCCGGTGCCGGTTTACTCGGCGGTGCAGCGCCGGTAGGGTCGGCGGCAGAGGGCCGCCGCTGCCCGGCGCTGCTGGATGGTCGAGAGTGAGGGGGCGTCCGTGACAATATCAGCGACAGTCGCAGGGGAATCGATGGGCCGGGGTCGGTCGAGGCTGAACCGCCTCATGCGTCTTGCAGGCGCCGCCGCGATGGCTGCGGCGCTCGCCGCCTGTGCCCAGACCGTACCGAGGCCGACCCCGATCACGCAAGCGCCGACGGTGTCCGGCGCGCCGACCCGGCCGGATGACGGGGTGCTGCGGGTCGGCATGCTGCTGCCGCTGTCCGGCGGCAGCTCGGCGCTCGGCGAGGCGATGCAGCGCGCGGCGCAGATGGCGGTGTTCGACACCGGCACCCAGGTCGAGCTGCTGCCGCGCGACACCGGCGACAGCCCGAACGCCGCCGGCGAGGCCGCGCGGTCGGTGATCGCCCAGGGCGCCGACATCATCCTCGGCCCGCTGTTCAGCAAGTCGATCAGCCCGGTGGCGCAGCAGGCCCGCGCGGCCGGCATCAACGTCGTCGCCTTCAGCACCGACACCGCCCAGGCCGGCGGCAACGTGTTCCTGCTGAGCTTCCTGCCGCAGCAGGCGATCGACCGGATCGTCGGCTACGGCGCCAGCCAGGGCATGCGCCGCTTCGCCCTGCTGGCGCCGCGATCGGCCTATGGCCAGATCGTCAGCCGGGCGCTGAGCGAGGCCGCGGTGAAATACAATGTCGAGGCGCCGGTGGTCGAGCTGTATGACAGCAAGCTGTCGGACCCGACGCCGCTGCAGCAGAAGCTGCAGGAGAGCCAGGTGGACGCCGTGATCGTGGCCGATGTCGGGAGCCGGCTGAGCGTGGTGGCGCCGATGCTGGGCTATTCCGGCGTCACCGCCAAGCTGATGGGCACCGGCCAGTGGGACGACCCGCAGGTCAACCGCCAATCCTATCTGGCGGGCGCCTGGTACGCCGCGCCCGACCCGTCGCGCCGCGCCGATTTCGAGAGCCGCTATGCCCAGCAGTTCGGCGGCCCGCCGCCGCGGCTGGCGACGCTGGCCTATGACGCGGTGGCGCTGACCGCAGCGCTGGCCGGCCAGCCGTCCTCCGGCAGCAACCCGTTCAACACCACGGCGCTGCAGGACCCGAACGGCTTCGTCGGCATCGACGGCATCTTCCGCTTCGGCCCGAACGGGCTGGTGCAGCGCGGCCTGGCGGTGCTGCAGGCGGAGCCGACCGGCCCGACCGTGGTCGAATCGGCACCGGACAGCTTCTCCGGCGCCGCGTTCTAAGACCTTTTAGGCATTCTCCGGCGCCGCGTTTTAGGATAGGTACGGAGCTCGGACGTCGCGGACGTCGCGAGCCGGGAGATGCCGATGTCGACCGTTCAGCCCGGCCGGCCGAACGAGCAGCCCAGCGGGGGCGACCAGCCCCCGGAAGCGCCTGTCGAGATCGAGCTGAAGCTGCGCGTGGCGCCGGCGGATCTCGACCGGCTGCGCGGCGCCGACATGCTGACGCGGATCGCGGCCGGGCCCGGCACCACCCGGTCGCTGACCTCCTTCTATTACGACACGCCGGACTGCGCGCTGCAGCGCCGCGGCATCACGCTGCGGGTGCGCCGCATCGGCCACCGCTTCGTCCAGACGCTGAAGACCGAGCGCCAGGGCGACGGGCTGGCCCGCGGCGAGTGGGAGGTGGCGCTGCCGGCGATGGTGCCGGCGCCCGAGGCCTTCGACGACCCGGCGGCCAAGGCGCTGCTGGACGGCGTCCCGGTCGAGGCGCTGACCCATCTGTTCACCTCCCGCATCCAGCGCGAGGCCCGGATCCTGTCGCTGCCGGATGCAGTGATCGAATGCGCCTTCGACACCGGCACGATCGAGACCCGCGACGCCAGCGACCCGGTGGCCGAGATCGAGCTGGAGCTGAAGGAGGGCCGGGCCGCCGCCCTGTACCGGCTGGCGCTGTCCTTCCTGGACGAGGTGCCGCTGCGGGTCAGCGAGGTGACCAAGGCGGAGCGCGGCTACCGCCTGGTGGCGCGCCGCCCGCCCGGGGTGATGTACGACCCGAAGACGCCCGTGACCTCGCGGATGACGGTGGACGAGGCGATCGCCACCGTGCTGGCGCGCTGCCTGCGGCACTGGACCGCCAATGAGGCGGCGGCGGAGGATGGCGGCGACCCCGGCGGCGTGCACCAGATGCGGGTGGCGCTGCGCCGGCTGCGCTCGGCCCTGACCCTGTTCAAGAAGACCGTGCCCTCGCCGACGCTGGACTGGCTGCGCGACGAATCGAAATGGCTGGCCGGCGCGCTGGGCCCGGCGCGCGACTGGGATGTGTTCCTGGCCGCGACGGTCGAGCCCTTGGACACGCTGCGGCCGGACGACCCCGGCATCGGCGCCCTGCGCGCCGCGGCGCAGCGCCAGCGCGAGGCCGGATACGCCGGGGTGCGCCAGGCCCTGGCCGATCCGCGCTGCGCCCGGCTGCACCTGACGCTGGGCGAGTGGCTGGAGCGGCGGGGCTGGCGCGACCACGCCTCGACCGCGACGCTGACCGCGCTGGTCGAGCCGATCGACGGGCTGGCCGGCCGGCTGATCGCCCAGGCGCACCGCAAGGTGGTGACCCAGGGCCGCCACCTCGCCCGGCTCGACCCGCATCAGCGGCACCAGGTGCGGATCGCGCTGAAGCGGCTGCGCTACGCCATGGATTTCTTCCGGCCGCTGTTTCCGGAGAAGCGGGCCAAGCCCTTCGCGTCACAGCTGTCGAAGCTGCAGGACGCCTTCGGCCATCTCAACGACGTCGCCACCGCCGAGGCGCTGCTGCAGCGCGTGGCCGCCGATTCCGCCGATCCGGGGCTGCACCGCGCCGCCGGCATGGTGCTGGGCTGGCATGCCCGCGGCGCCGAATCGACCGAGCCGGAGCTGCTGGCGCAATGGGACGCCTTCCGCGCCGTACGGCCGTTCTGGACTCGAGGGGAGTGAGCATGGGGATACCGGCATGATTTCCGTGCTCGTCGCGAACACCAAGGGCGGCTGCGGCAAGACCACGATCGCGACGACGCTGGCCTCGGCCTTCGCCGGGCAGGGCCATTTCACCATCCTTGCCGATGTCGACCGCCAGCATTCCAGCCTGGACTGGGCCAAGCGGCGGCCGGACACCGCCCCGGCCCTGGCCGGGCTGGACTGGGCGAAGTCGGACTTCGCCGTGCCGAAGGATGCCGAGCGTCTGGTGATCGACGCGCCGGCGGCGCTGAAGATGAAGGATGTCGAGGCGCTGCTGAAGATCGCGGACGTGATCGTGCTGCCGGTGCTGCCCTCGGCCTTCGACGAGGCGGCGACCCGCCGCTTCCTGGACCGGCTGGAAGAGCTGAAGCCGATCCGCAAGAGCCGCGCCGCGGTGGCCATCATCGGCAACCGGATGCGGTCGCGCACCCGGGCGGCGGCACAGCTCGACACCTTCCTCGGCGGGCTGGGCCACACGGTGGTGTCGCGCATCCGCGACAGCACCGCCTATACCGAGGCTGCGATGGACGGCCTCAGCGTGTTCGACCTGCGCGGCCGCCGCGCCGAGGAGCTGCGCGAGGATTGGGCGCCGCTGCTGCGCCATATCGAGCAGGCCGGCGTCTGACCCCCTTCCTTTTGTTGTCATTCCCGCGAAAGCGGGACTCTCTGTCCGGTCGAAGCGTGACGAGATCCCCGCTTTCGCGGGGATGACGGGTTTGGGGCAAAAGCGGCTCAGCCCTGGGCCGGCAGCCGGGCGGTGGCCTCGATCTCGACCCGCATATGCGGCTGCACCAGCTGGGCGAAGATCGTGGTGTTGGCCGGGCGGGCAGCGTCGCAATGGCGGCGGATGATCGGCACGATGCGCTCGAACTCGGCCTGGCTGGTGACGTAGATCACCACCCGCACCAGATGCTCCAGCCCCGCCCCGGCCTGGCCGAGCGCCCAGGCGATGTTGCGGAAGCAGTTCTCGCACTGGCTCTCGACATCCTCCGGGAAGGAGAAGTCAGCAGCATTGAAGCCGGTGGTGCCGGAGACGAAGATCCAGCCATCGGCAACCACGGCGCGGGCATAGCCGGCCCGGTCCTCATAGGGCGAGCCGGTGAAGATGCGGGTTCCGATCATGGTCTGTCCTTTCGGTGAAAATCAGAGATACAGCGCGCCGCCGGCGACAGTGACGCAACGGCCGCGCAGCTCGACCTTTCCGTCCGCCAGCCGCACCGCGATGCGGCTGGGCCGGCCGAGGGCGTGGCCCTGTTCGATCGCGACCTCGCCGGACGCAGGCGCCAGGCCGCGCGAGGCCAGGTGCCAGGCCAGCGGGCCGGCGGCGCTGCCGGTCGCCGGATCCTCCCACAGCCCGACGGTCGGGTTGAAGAAGCGGGCATGCGCGATGGCCGACGGATCGATCGGGTCGAGGCCGTAGAGATAGCAGCCCTGCGCCCCGGCCCGGCGCAGCTCCGCCAGCAGCCGCGCGGCGTCCGGCCCGGCCGCCGCCACCGCGGCGCGATCGCGGGCCTGGACCATGAGATGCGGCGCGCCGGTCGAGACCGTGCGCGGGCCGGGCAGCAGGTCGTCGCCACGCAGGCCCAGCGCCGCCGCCAGCGCCGCCGGGTCGGGGTGTTCCGCCAAGGCCTGCGGCTCGCCCTGGGTCAGGCCGATCGCGGCGAGCCTGCCGCCCCGGGCCTCGACCGCGACCGGCAGGACCCGGCCGCCGAGCTGCTGCGCGAGCGCCAGGCCGTCGCCGAGCGCGCCGAGCCGCCCCGATTCCGCCAGCCACCACCAGGCGCCGAGCGCGTTGTGGCCGGCGCCAGAGACCTCGGCCCCGGCCGGGGTGAAGGAGCGCAGCCGGGCCGCGGCGCCGGGCTCGGTCGGCGCCAGCAGGAAGGTGGTCTCGGACTGGTTGAGCTCGCGCGCGATCCGGCGCAGCAGGGTCTCGTCCAGCCTATCCGCCTCCGGCACCACGGCCAGCGGATTGCCGGCCAGCGGCGCGTCGGCGAAGACATCGACCAGATGGAACGGGACGGTGGTCATGACGCAGTCAACCTTGAACCAGTCTCAGGATCGCGTGGCATCATTTCGTTGCAATGCCGGCCGATCCAAGCGAGATGTGCTCAAACGGTATTGAGGAAAGCTCAACATGCCCCTGCCCTCGCTGAACGCGCTGCAGGCCGCCGAGGCGGTGGGCCGCCTCGGCTCGCTGTCCCGCGCCGCGGCGGTGCTGGGCGTGACCCCGAGTGCCGTCAGCCACCGGCTGCGCGGGCTGGAGCAGCAGCTCGGCCTCGGCCTGTTCGAGCGCAGCGAGGCCGGGCTGACCCCGACCGCGGCCGGGCGGCGCCTGCTGCCGGGCCTGAGCGAAGGCTTCGGGCGCATCGCCGCCGCGGTGGCCGAGGCGACGGCGCAGGAGCGCGGCACCGTGACCGTCACCTGCGGCCTGGCCTTCGCCGCGAAATGGCTGGTGCCGCGGCTGGTCGGCCTCGCCGCGCGCCATCCGGAGCTGGAGGTGCGGCTGGTCACCACCAGCCGGCTGGTCGAGTTCGACCGCGAGGACATCGACCTCGGCATCCGCTTCGGCCGCGGCCGCTGGCCCGGCCTGAAGGCGGAGCTGGTGGCGGCGCAGCCGCTGATCCCGGTCGCCAGCCCGGCGGTCGCCGCCGCCCTGGCCGATCCGGAGCGGACGGCCACGGTGCCGCTGATCGAGGACGAGCAGAGCCTGTTCGGCTGGGACGCCTGGCTGGCGGCCGGCGGCCCCGCCACCCTGGCTGGCCATCCGCGCCGGCGCTTCCCCGACGCGTCGCTGGCGGTCGAGGCCGCCCTGGCGGGCCACGGGCTCTGGCTGGCCTGGCCGCTGCTGGTCGACGAGGCGCTGCAATCCGGCCGGCTGGTCCGCGCCTTCCCCGACCGCATCGATCCCGGCCTCGGCTACTGGCTGGTCTCCACCCCCGCCCGCTGGCGCCGCCCCGAAGCGGCCCGGTTCCGCGGCTGGCTCACGAGCACGCTGGGCGACTAGTGCGACGCAGCCGGGCTGAAAGGCGCATCGCCCCATTGTTCGGCGATCCGGAATACTGATGCCAGGCATCCGGCGTTGCGCTGATTTGTCGAACAAACCACCTAGGCTAGGCGAGGTTGCGGCTCAGGCGCTCCACCGACGATGGAGCCCCGCTTCATCGCCGTCGCGCCGCGAGGCCGGCAACCGGCAGACCCCGATCTGCGCGGGATGCGGCCCGGGCGTCGCCACAAGGACTGAAGACCATGAGTGACCCGATGATGGGATGTCACGCGGTTCAGGCCGCGGGTCGGCACCGAATCAGGGCGCGCGTCGCGCGGCTGATCGCCTGGATCCGGGCCGGGCACCGGGTCCGCCGCGACCTGGCCCTGCTGCGGACGGTCGATGACCGCCAGCTGGCCGATATCGGGCTGACGCGGGACGAGATCGACCATGCCGTCCGGCATGGCCGGTGGTGCGACAAACGCGGCCAGTAACCTCCGCCCCTGGACCGCCCGAACCGCAGGCGCCGGTCGCCCGATGGCGGGCCGGCCTAAGCCGGAGTGTGGAGCGTCTCCGATCATGAGCAAAGATTTCCTGGCGACCAGGGCGACGGCGGCCCTGGCGAGTTCCGGGCGGGACCATCAGATCCTGGTCATCAAAGGCGATCCGGTGAATGTCGACTCGATCGCCGGTTACCTCGACCGCTACGGATTTCAGGTCCGGACGAGATCGAACCCGCAGGACGGGCTTCGCGACCTGGCCGCCAGGGCGCCGGACCTGGTGATCCTGGACCTGCATCTCGGCCGGACCGAAGGGTTCGAGACCCTGCAGGCGATCCGCTCGCAATCCGACGTGCCGGTGATCATCATCACCGACACCCGGGACGACGAGCTGGACCGTGTCCTGAGCCTGGAGCTCGGCGCCGATGATTGCGTCACCAGGCCCGTCGGGCTGCGCGAGCTGGTGGCCCGGATGCGGGCCGTGCTGCGGCGGCGGCAATCCGTCGCCGGCCCTGGGCAGGGCCCCGACCGTGGCCGCTATCGCTTCGGCGGCTGGGTCCTGGACCGCCGCCACCGAACCCTGACCGATCCGGCCGGGTCCCCGATCGGCCTGTCGAAGGGCGAGTATGCGCTGCTGGTCGCCTTCCTCGAGGCGCCGCGGAGGCCGCTGTCCCGCGTTCAGCTGCTGCAGGCCACGCGCCTGCACGAGGATATCTTCGACCGGTCGATCGACGTGCAGGTGCTGCGGCTGCGGCGGAAGCTGGAGACGGACCCGGGCGCGCCGCGGCTGATCCAGACCGAGCGCGGCGTCGGCTACAGCTTCACCCTGCCCGTCGACCATGTGCCCTGAGAAAGACACGCGATACGGACGAGGCGGACACGGGGCCGACGCCACCTACACCTCGGGATAGGCGAAACTGGACCCGCACCCAAATCGACCGGCGCGGGCGGCGGGATTAGCGTTCGGAGCAACGACCCCTGAAGGACATCCCGCCATGAAGCGCGCCATTCTCGCGGCCCTCCTCGTCGCCATCTCCGCGAGCCCGGTCTTCGCCGAGGATTCGGGCTCGAAGAACGCCAGGGTGACGCTGGTCTATGAGCACGCCCTGCCGGACGTGCCGGGCAAGAGCGTCAAGGGCGTCCTGGTCGAATACGGGCCGGGTGGCTACTCGCCCGCGCACACCCATCCGAAGTCGGCGCTGATCTACGCCACGGTGCTGGAAGGCGCCGTCAAGATCCAGGTCAACCACGGGCCGGTGCGCATCTACAAGGCCGGCGAGAACTTCACCGAGATGCCCGGCGACCATCACGGCGTCAGCGCCAATGCCAGCGACACCGAGCCGTCCAAGCTGCTCGCGGTGTTCGTGGTCAATTCGGACGAGACCGAGCTGGTGACCCCGGATCCGAAATGACCGCCGCCGCCGCGGCCGCATACCCCGCGCTTGCCAGATCGGAAGCATTAAATCTAAATGATTGAGCAACTGGTCGGGACAAGCGATGCAGGAGGTCGCCGTCGCACGCCGCGCGGGCGCCAATCTGGAGGGGGCGAGCGCGCATAACCGCCGCGTCGTCTTCGACCTGCTGCGCCTGTCCGGGCCGCTGTCGCGGGCCGAGCTGGCGCGGCGCACCGGCCTGTCGTCGCAGACCGTGTCCAACATCATCGAGGATTTCGCCACGGCCGGGCTGGTCGAGACCGGCACCCGGGTGGCCGGCCGCCGCGGACAGCCGCCGACGCCCTACCGCATCCGGCCGGGCGGCGGCTACGCCATCGGCCTGCATCTCGACCATCACGAGGTCCGCGGCGTGGTCTCGGACCTGTCGGGCACACCGCTGCGCCGGGCCAGGCGCTGGCTGCATGCCGGCGACGCCGCGACGCGCGAGGCGACCCTGGCCGAGCTGGTGGACGAGCTGGGCCGCGACCTGGCCGCGATCGATGCCACCGCGCCCGGCCGGCTGCTCGGCATCGGCCTGGCCATGCCCGGCCCCTTCGGCACCCCCCTGCCCTCGGTCGCCGGCCGGCCCGCCGCCTGGATCGAATCGGCCAACGACTATGTCGCGGATCTGACCGCCCGCACCGGGCTGGTGGTGACGCTGGAGAACGATGCGCGCATGGCCGCGATCGGCGAGCGCATGGTCGGCGCCGCCCGCGGGCTGGACAATTTCGTGCAGCTGTTCATCGGCCAGGGGCTGGGCGCCGCGATCGTGATCGAGGGCGAGGTGATCCGCGGCGCCGCCCGCAATGCCGGCGAGATCGGCACGCTGCCGGCGGCGATGTTCGGCGGCCCGCCGCCCGGGATGCCGGAGGCATCGCTGGAGGAGCTGGTGTCACTGACCGCAATCGCCCGCCATCTCGGCCTCGACCCCGACATGACCGACCTGCACGACCGGCTGGAAGGCATCCGCAAGCGCGACGAGCCGGCGCTGGCGCAGTGGATCGGGATGGCCGCCGGCCGGCTCCGCGCCACGGTGCATCTGGTGGAGACGCTGTTCGACCCGGAGGCGATCCTGCTGGGCGGCCAGTTCTCCGAGCCGCTGCTGGCCCGGCTGGGCGCGGCGATGGAGCCGCTGCTGCCGTCGCTCGCCGACCGGCCGGGACGGACCCATCCGCGCATCATCATCGGCACCGCCGGCCCCTGGGCGGTCGCCATCGGTGCCGCCACCGAGCCGATCGCGCGCACCTGGGCACCCCGCTTCCAGGCACTGCTGAACCCAGTGGTCTAGTCCACTCTTGACAAGCGGTTTGGGCTGGGGCCACGATTAATTCGAAATGAATGAAGAAAGGCCCAAAGCGGTCGGGACCCACCTTTGCCGGAGGGAGGCAAAAATGCAGTTCTGGAAGGCCACGATCCTCGCCGCCCTGACGCTCGGCGCGCCGGCCACGGCCGTCGCCGAGACCGTGCTGACGCTCCACATGGAGGAGCAGAGCGCCTGGGTGCGCAACTTCAACCCGTTCAACCTCGGCTCGCGCCGCGCCAGCACCATCGACCTGGTCTATGAGCCGCTGGTGATCTTCAACCCGATGGAGGGCGGCAAGCCGTATTACCGGCTGGCCACGGGCTTCACCTTCTCCGACGACCTGAAGGCGATCACCTACCAGCTGCGCGACGGGGTGAAATGGTCCGACGGCCAGCCCTTCACCGCCGAGGACGTCAAGTATTCGATCGAGCTGGCGCGCGGCAACCCGGCGGTCGACGCCTATGGCATGGCCGATGCGGTGGCGTCGGTCGACGTGGTCGACCCGCACACGGTGACGGTCCATCTGAAGAGCGTGGATTCGACCTTCCCGGAGACCTTCAGCGACGTGCCGATCGTGCCGAAGCATGTCTGGTCGGCGATCCCGGACCCGATCGCCACCGCCAATGAGAATCCGGTCGGCACCGGCCCGATGACCGAGATCCGGCGCTTCACCACCCAGGTCTATGAGCAGTGCCGCAACCCGAATTACTGGGACGCGGCCTCGCTGAAGGTCGACTGCCTGAAATTCCCGCAGATCGCCGGCAACGACCAGACCCTGGCGATCGCGCAGAGCGGCGAGCTCGACTGGTTCGGGTCGTTCCTGCCGGACATCGAGAAGACCTATGTCGCGTCGGACCCTGCCAACCACCATTACTGGCAGCCGCCGGCCGAGACCGTCTCGCTGATGTTCAACCTGAAGACCGAGACCGAGGGCAACCGCGAGGCGTTCAACGACCTGGCCTTCCGCCAGGCCGTCAGCCTGGCGATGGACCGGGACTCGATGGTCAATGTCGCCGGCTACGGCTACCCGACGGCCAACGCCCATGCCAGCGGCCTGCCGCCGCGCTTCGAGGTCTGGCGCAGCAAGACCGATTCGGCGCAGTGGGACGCCTTCATGGGCTACGACATCGAGAAGGCCAAGGCGCTGCTGGACCAGGCCGGCTACAAGCCGGGCGCCGACGGCATGCGCACCACGCCGTCGGGCAAGCCGATCTCGTTCAAGATCCTGGTGCCGAACGGCTGGAGCGACTGGATCGACGACAGCCAGATCGCGATCGAGGGGCTACGCGCCATCGGCATCGACGCCGGGGTCGAGACGCCGGAGCTGGAGCAGCGGACCACGGCGATGCTGGCGGGCGGCTTCGACGCCGGGCTGGGCTCGACGCTGGACGGGGCGACGCCGTTCAAGTTCTACAACGACACCTACAATTCGAAGAGCGGCGGCCGGGTCGAGGGCGGGTCGGCGCGCTACGCCAACCCCGATCTCGACGCGGCGCTGGCGGCGTTCCGCGCCACCACCGACAGCGCGAAGCAGCATGAGCTGATGGGCAAGGTGCAGGACATCGTCTCCGCCAACCTGCCGGTGATCCCGCTGTTCAACAACCCGACCTGGTACCAGTACTCGACCAAGCGCTTCACCGGCTGGGCGACGCCGGAGAAGCCCTTCGCGGTGCCGGAAGACCATGACGGCGTGCACACCCGCATCCTGCACCTGCTGGCCCTGCGCCCGGTGCAGTAACTGAGGGGCCGGGCCGACTCCCAATACCTCCTTGTCCCCCCTCCCCTTGCGGGAGGGGGCCAGGGGGAGGGGGCTCGTGCCGGAAGAGCTGGCTGAGGGACTGAGGCGGCATGCCGACAATTCCGATCGGCGACACCTGATCTCCTTGATCGGCAACCCCCTCCCCCTACCCCCCTCCCGCGAGGGGAGGGGGGACTCATTTTCGGCTCCGAGATGACGAAGCGTGGCCTTCAACCAACAGCAGGGACCACCGCATGCGCGTTCCGTATCGACGCCTGCTGATCTACGCCATCGCCTTCGCGGTCGCGATCGTGATGAACTTCCTGCTGCCGCGGCTGATGCCGGGCAGCCCGGTCGAGGCGATGATCGCCCAGTTCGGCAAGCGCGCCACCCCGGCGATGATCGAGGCGATCAAGATTCGCTTCGGCCAGGGCGACGCCACCCTTCTGGAGCAGTTCTGGGACTATCTGAAGGGCATCGCCACCCTCGATCTCGGCATCTCGACCAAATACTACCCGCAGACGGTGCTGGAGGTGCTGGGCCGGTCGATCGGCTGGACCCTGCTGCTGGTCACGACCTCGATCGTCTTCAGCTTCGCCCTGGGCAGCCTGTTGGGCACCATCGCCGCCTGGCGCCGCGGCAGCCGCTTCGACGGGGTGGTCTCGCCGCTGGCCGTGGTACTGCTGGCGCTGCCGCCGGTGGTGATCGCGGTCTGCGCCCTGTTCCTGTTCGGCGTCAGCCTGCGCTGGCTGCCGCTGGGCTATGCCTGGGATCCGGCGATGGACCCGGGGCTGTCGCTCGCCTTCCTCGGCAGCGTCGCCTGGCACGCCATCCTGCCGGTCGCCACCCTGTCGCTGTTCCTGGTCGGCAACTTCCAGGCGACGATGCGCAACAGCATGATCTCGATGATCGGCGAGGACTACGTCACCATGGCGCGCGCCAAAGGGCTGGGTGAAAGCGCCGTGATGTTCAGCTACGCCGCCCGCAATGCGGTGCTGCCGAACCTGACCAACCTGGCGCTGGCGCTGGGCAGCGTGTTCGGCGGGTCGGTCGTCACCGAGATCGTGTTCAACTATCCGGGGCTGGGCCTGACCCTGTTCCAGGCGGCGATCTCGCGCGACTACCCGGTGATCCAGGGCCAGCTGCTGATCATGACGCTGGCGACGCTGCTGGCCAATCTGGCGGTCGACATCGTCTATCTGTGGCTTGACCCTCGGCTGCGGGACCAGGCGGCATGATCGGCCTGTTGCACACCCTCTGGCGCCGGAAAATGGTGACGATCGGCCTGGCCATCGTCCTGGCCTTCGTCGTCATCGCCCTGCTGGCGCCGGTGATCGCGCCCTACGACCCGGTCGCCCGTGTCGGCCGGCCGCATGAGGCGCCCAGCGCCGAGCATCTGCTGGGCACCACCCGGATCGGCCGCGACGTGCTGAGCCAGGCGATCTGGGGCGCCCGCACCTCGCTCGCCGTCGGCCTTGTCGGCGGCCTGGTGATCACCGTGCTGGGCACGGCGATCGGGCTGATCGGCGGCTATCGCGGCGGCAAGGTCGACGAGGTGCTGGACCTGGCCACCAACGTCGTCCTGGTGATCCCGAACCTGCCGCTCTTGATCGTACTGGCCGCCTTTCTCGGCAATGCCGGCACCGGGGCGATCGTCGCCATCGTGGCGCTGACCTCCTGGCCCTGGGGGGCGCGGGTGACGCGGGCCCAGACCCTGACCTTGCGGCACCGCGAATTCGTCCTGGCCGCCCGGCTGGTGGGCGAGCCGACCTGGCGCATCGTCGGGGTCGAGATCCTGCCCAACCTGGCGTCGATCATCGGCATCAACCTGGTCGGCAGCATCATCTACGCCGTGATCGCCCAGGTGACGCTGGAATATCTCGGCTTCGGCGACCCGCTCAGCGTCTCCTGGGGCCGGATGCTGTACAACGCCCAGAACTCCTCGGCGATCACGGTCGGGGCGTGGTGGGACATCCTGACCCCCTGCGCCGCCATCGCCCTCCTGGGCCTCGGCCTGGCGCTGATCAACTTCACGCTGGACGAGGTGGCGAACCCGCAGCTGCGCTCCGGCCCCGCCCTGACCCGCTGGCTGCGCCTGGTCGACCGCCGCCGGCGCGAAAGGAAGCCGGCATGAGCGAGCCGCTGCTGCAGGTGCGCGACCTGGTGATCGAATACCTGCTCGACCAGGGGTCGTTCGTCGCGGTCGACCGCGTATCCTTCGAGATCGGCCGCGGCGAGATCTTCGGCCTGGCCGGCGAATCCGGCTGCGGCAAGAGCACCATCGCCTATGCCATCACCCGGCTGCCGCGGCCGCCGGCCTGGATCCGGCAGGGCGAGATCCGCTTCGACGGCACCGACCTGATGACGCTGGACGAGCCGGCGCTGCGGCGGCTGCGCTGGCGCCGCATCGGCATGGTGTTCCAGAGCGCGATGAACTCGCTGAACCCGCTGCTGCGGATCGAGCGCCAGTTCTTCGACGTGCTGCACCGGCACACCGGCTGCAGCCGGGCGGAGGGGCGGGCCAAGGCCGAGGCGATGCTGCGGCTGGTCGGCATCGACCCGAGGCGGGTCGGCGACTATCCGCACCAGTTCTCCGGCGGCATGCGCCAGCGCCTGGTCATCGCCATCTGCCTGGCGCTGGAGCCCGACCTGATCATCATGGACGAGCCGACCACGGCTCTGGACGTCGTGGTCCAGCGCGAGATCCTGCAGCAGATCTGCGAGCTGCAGGAGCGGCTGGGCTTCTCGGTCCTGTTCATCACCCACGACCTGCATCTGATGTCGCAGTTCTGCGACCGCATCGCGGTGATGCTGACCGGGCGGATCGTCGAGCAGGGGCCGGTCGACCAGATCACCCGGGCGCCGCTTCACGACTACACCCGCCGGCTGTGGGAGGCGATCCCGCGGCTGCCGGCGGCGGCCGGGGTCGGGACCGAGGCGGTGCGGGAAAGGATGCCGTCATGACCGCCCCTCCGCTGCTCGAGCTCGACGGCGTCGGCATGCGCTTCGGCGCCGGCGACCACATGGTGACGGCGCTGCGCGACGTCTCGTTCCGGCTGCAGCCGGGCCGGGCGATCGCTCTGGTCGGCGAATCCGGCTGCGGCAAGACCACCTGCGCCCGGCTGATCGCCGGGCTGTACCGGCCGACCGCGGGCCAGGTCCGGTTCCGCGGCCGCGACGTGACCGGCCAGGCCGGGCGGGCGGGCGAGCTGGCCTATCGCCGCGCCGTGCAGATGATCTTCCAGGACCCGTTCGCGTCGCTGAACCCGGTGTTCAACATCGCCCATCACCTGTCGCGGCCGGTCAAGCTGCACGGCCATGCCGCCGGGGCCAGGGCGGTGGAGGCGCGGGTGGCGGAGCTGCTGCGCTGGGTCGGGCTGGACCCCGACATCACCGCGATCAAATACCCGCACCAGCTGAGCGGCGGCCAGCGCCAGCGGGTGAACATCGCCCGCGCCCTGGCGGTGGAGCCGGAGATCCTGGTGGCGGACGAGCCGACCTCGATGCTCGACGTCTCGATCCGCCTCGACATCCTGCGCCTCCTGGCCGAGACCAAGGCGGCGCGCGGCCTGGCCATGCTGTACATCACCCACGACATCGCCACCGCGGCGCATGTGGCGGAGGAGGTGGTGGTGATGTTCGCCGGCCAGATGGTGGAATGGGGCGACGCCGCCGCGGTCACCGGGGCGCCGCAGCACCCCTATACCCGCCTGCTGCTGTCGGCCGTGCCGGACCCGGATGTCCGGCTGCGCGGCCAGGGCAGCCGCGCCTTCCAGGCCAGGGCCGAGGCGATCCGCGCCGCCAGCCGCACGGCCAGCGACGAGATCCTGGCGCTCGGCCCGAACCATTTCATGCGCGCGGTGCCGGAGCTGCTGCTGCAATAGTCTTTCCGGACGAGGCTCACAGCCGGATTGTGGGTGCCACAGACCTGGCGACGTCGATTTCTTCCTCTTTGATAATCTTCAGACCTATGAGATAATTACTCGAAATTTACGAAAGATAGATCGAAACAAACAATCTCGATCTGACGCTCTCCACCGAGGCCCCTCGCGGTTTCGGGGGCTTACTGAGATTCTCGCTCAGTCGGGGGGTATCCTTGGATTACGCCGCCCTTGCCAGATGGGCCGAACGGACAGTTCTCGAAGGTCCGGCAGTGGTGGCGCTTGTCCTCGCGATTGCGGTTCCGGCCGCCCGGGCCGAGACCATCGAGGTCCGGCTCGAATCGGACCAGACCATCCGGCAGCTTTCCGAGCGTTATCTGGGCGACCCCGATCTCTGGCCCGAGATTCTCAAGGCCAGCCAGCTGGCTTCGGTTGCGCAACTCGCTCCGGGCATGACGCTGCGGGTGCCGGTGGATCTGATCGCGGCCGCGGAACGGGCCCTGGCCCGCTGCGCCGACCAGATCCGGCTGGCCAACCTGGCCGGCGCGCAGCTTTTCGCGCCGGATGAGATCGGCCGCGCCATCGATCTCTATGACCGGGCGCTGGGCCGCCGCGTCGAACGCGCCTGGAGCGATGCCAAGGACCTGGCGCTGGAATCCCACTCGGAAGCCGCGAAGGCCCTGGCCCTGTCGGAAGAGCGGCGCGACGAGGCGGCCGAGGCGCTGCTGAGCGACCGGCGCGGATCGGTCGAAGCCCAGAAGCCGAGGGACCTGGCCTGGACCGACGCCCAGCTGCGCGCCGTGCTGGTGGAGGAGGAGAAGGTCCGCACCCTGTCGGAATCGACGGCGCAGCTGACCTTCCGCGACGCCAGCAGGCTCCGGCTCAACGCCAATTCGAACGCCGTCATCCAGGAGATGCGCTACGACCCGCTGACCAAGCATGAGGAAGCGAAGGTCAGCCTGGTCGAAGGCGACTTCTACGCCCTGCTGGCCGGCGAGAGCGACCGCACCAGCTTTGCCGTCGACATCCCCGAAGCCAAGGCCCGCATCGAGTCCGGCGATTTCTGGGTCAGCAGCGGCGGTGCCGGTGCCGGTGCCAAGTTCACCAATTACGACGATCGTCCCGTCTCGGTCGCGACCAGCGGCGAGACGGTCGTGCTGGGCCGGAACGAGGGGATCGTCCTCTCCGCAAGGGGCAAGGCCGGCGAGAAGCACGACGTGCTCGACCCGCCCCAGCTCTCCGTCCCGGCCAATGACGAAATCGCCTACAACACGTCCGTCGATATCGCCTGGGCCGGCCCGGAGGGCGCCGGAGGCTATTGGCTCGAGATCGGCGCCGACCAGTCGTTCAACACGATGCTCGTCTCGGAATTCGGGCTGCAGAAGCCCGCCTATCGCGCCGAGCAATTGCCGCCCGGCGACTACTACTGGCGGGTCTCGGCCCTGGACGCCTTCGGCCTGCCGGGGGAGCGCAGCGCGCCCTGGCGCTTCACCGTGGCGATCGACAAGGTCGCGCCGTTCCTGAGGATCGATACGCCGGGGGAAGGAGCGATCGAGCGCGACGCCGTGCTCGATGTCCGGGGCGAGACGGAACCGGGCGCCGCGGTCGCCGTGAACGGCCATCCGGTCGAGGTGACGGCCGCCGGGCGGTTTGCCGGGCCGATCACGGCCAGCGAGGGCGACAACCGCGTCGAAATCCTGGCCACCGACCCCGCCGGCAACGTCACCCGGCTTTCGCGCCGGTTCAGCTTCATGCCGGACCGGTCCGAGGCGGTCGTCCTGGACGCGTCGATTCCCCGAGACCCGGCGGGCCGGGTGCTGGCCGCCGGCGACACCGTGTCCCTCGCCGGCCGCACCAAGCCGGACTCCCGCATCGATGTCGTCGGCGCCGACGGTGCCCTGCGCGGATCGACGGCCAGCGATCCGGCCGGCCGCTTCGCCCTCAACATCGGGCTCGGCGCCGATGAGGAAGCGCTGTCGGTCGTCGTGACCGCCCCGTCGGGCTTCCGCAGCGCCCAGAAGATCGAGATCGCGGTCGACCGCCAGCAGCCGACGATCACTCTTTCGGAGGAGTTGCCGCGCCTGACCGCGTCTGAAACGCTGTTCGTCAAAGGTCAGGTCGCCAAGGCCGACGCGGCGCTCCTGATCAACGGCAGCAAGGTGGGGCTGAAGGACGGCGGCTTCGATGAGATCGTCAGCCTGCGCGCCGGTGACAACCCGGTCGAGCTGGTCGCCACCGACGCGCTGGGCAACACCGACGTGGCCCGGTTCACGGTGACGCTCGACAAGGACCCGCCCCGGCTGGTGACGGCAAAGCTGACCCCCGAGGCCGGCGATGCCGGGTCCTATGCCGCGATCGAGGTCCGTGCCTCCGATGCTTCGGGGCTGGCGGCGACCGCGCTGGCGACCGTGGGCTATGGATCGGAGACCGTGGATGCCGTGCTGCGGTTCAACCGGGAAGCGCAGGCCTATCAGGGATCGCTTCCCATCCCCCGCGGCGCGCTGAAATCGGCGGCGGTCAGGACGGTGGAGCTGACGGATGCGGCCGGCAATCGGCAGTCGTTCCGCATCGATTGAACGGGAGATCGTTTCGGGCAGGCACGGCGGGGCATGAGCATGGGGACAGGTCGGACGGGAGCAGCACTGGCTGTCGTTGCGGTGACCGTGCTGGCGGGCGGATGGGCGTGCCCGGCGCAGGCCGAGGAAAGACCGGCCCTCATCACCTACGGGGCGAAGGCGGCCACCCGGGAAGGCGACTTCTACCGCGAGCAGACGATCTATATCAGCGTGCCCGAGGACTCGACCGAGCGGCTCTGGATCAATGTGTTCGACCCCGGGATCAGCGCGGAATACGACCAGTCCGTCGGCCAGCCCGGGGCGAGCCGGACCCGCTATGCGGTGTTCGGCGGCGCCGGCGCCTTCTCGCTCCCCCCGCTCGTCCCCGCCATCCCACCGCCGGAGCAGGCGGCTGCCGGCACGCTGATCGCGGAGAAGGTGTTCGGCGACGAGCCGGACGCGATCGGGCAGTGGCGGACCGTCGCCGTCGTCGATCCGCGCCAGGGCGACGCGGTCGATGGCCGCCGGATCTTCCGCCTGCTGGTGCAGGGCTTGGCGGGGGCGGCCGGCAATGTCTACGACGTCGCGGTGAGCGCCCGCGAAGCGCGGTCCTTGCAGCCCGAAGGGCTGGAGATCTTCGCGTATCGGCCGGTGGTCCGCGTCCCCGATCAGAAAACCTTCGCCGAGCTGCGGTTCCGCCCGCCGCCGGAGGCCGACCGGCTGGTCGTCCACAATTTCGATCTGGCCTTCGGCTCCCTCGACCTGACGACGGCGTTCACGTCGGTCCCGCTCAAGGCCTCCGGCCAGGACGAGTGGCGGGCCGCCGAGATCTCCGTTCCCCCCGGCCCGGACGGGGCGCAGGCGGCTCTCGAATTCGGCCGCGGCGTGGAGATGCCGAACGACGCCACCTTCATGATCGCCGACGGCGCCGGCAACCCCGTGCGGTTCGAGCTTCCGGTGAGGCTCTGGCCGGCCCTGGTCCGGCCGAAAGCCGTGATCGACCGGTCCGACCTGGCGGCCTGCGGATCGATCTCCTTCGACGCCGGCCGGTCCGCGGACCCGAAGGGCGGGACCCTCAGCTACCGATGGGATTTCGGCGACGGTTCCACCGCCGAGGGACCGCTGGTCCGCCACGACTACAGGGAGCCGGGCCGGTACAAGACCCGGCTGGAGATCCTCGGCTCCTCCGCCAGGATCGGCGACGGTGCCGCGACCGAAATCGAGGTCGACGTCCCGGTGCCCCCGGAAGCCAGCATCGAGGCCCCGCTCTCCGCCTCGGTCGGCACCGACGTCGCATTCGACGGCAGCACGTCGGTCGCGGGCCGGTTGCCGATCAAACGCCTGACCTGGCGCTTCAACGATGGCGCCACCCTCTCGGGCGCCCATATCGGCCGGCGGTTCGACAGGCCGGGCCGCTATCTCGCCAGCCTGACGGTCGATGACGGCTCCGGCCAGCCTTGCGGCGCCGACACCGCGGAAGCCTCGATCGTCGTCAACACGCCGCCCGTCGCCGTCCCGGGCCCGGCGCGGCGCGTCTCGGTGGCCGAGAGCATGGCCTTCGACGGCCGCCAGTCCTTCGACGCCGATGGCCGGATCACCGCCTATGACTGGGACTTCGGCGACGGCACGCGCAGCGATGCCGCCCAGCCGGCCCATGCCTATGACCAGCCCGGCACCTACATCGTCCGGCTGGCCGTGACCGACGATGCCGGGCTGCCCGATTCGATCACCTCGGCCACGACCACGGTCATGGTCAATGCCCCGCCGCTGTCGGTCGCCGGCGCCGACCAGTCGGCCGCCATCGGCGAGCCGCTGATGTTCGACGGCTCCGCCTCCAGCGACCCGGACGGCCGCCTGCTGACCTGGGACTGGAATTTCGGCAATGGCGACACGGGGACCGGAGAGACCACCACCTACGCCTTCAGCCGGCCCGGCACCTATCGGGTGCAGCTCACCGTCCGCGACGATTCCGGCACCGGCTCGGCGACCGCCGACAGCACGCTCAGCGTGCGCGTCAATGCGCCCCCGGTCGCGCTGGCCGGGCCCGACCAGCTGGTCACCGCCAGCGCGGTCACCTTCGACGGCAGCGGCTCCTCCGATTCCGACGATGCGGTGGCGCAGTACGCGTGGGATTTCGGTGACGGCAGCACCGGCACCGGCCCCCGGCCGACCCATGTCTACGAGGCCCCCGGCCGCTACCCGGTCCGCCTGACGGTGACCGACCGGTCGGGAACCAAATGGAACTCGGCGACCGACAGCATGACCGTGACGGTCAACGCCCGCCCGATCGCCGACCCCGGGCCGGACCGGATCGCGGCGCCCGGAGAGAAGGTGGTGTTCGACGGCAGCCGCTCGCTCGACCAGGACGGCGACATCGCCGAGTACCGCTGGGACTTCCGCGACGGCAGCGAGGGCAAGGGCCGCATCACCTCGCACAGCTTCGCCCGGCCGGGGATCTATGATGTGAGGCTGGCGGTGACCGACGACAGCGGCGATGCCGATGCGGTCGACTACAAGGAGGCCAGGATCACCGTCAACGCCGCGCCGGTCGCCGACCCGGGCGGCGACCTGATCGTCGCGCCGGGCGATCCGGTCCGGCTGAACGCCGCCAGCTCCTATGATCCGGACGGAAGGATCGTCAGCTATCGCTGGGACTTCAGCGACGACGCCGCGCCCTTGTCCACCGCTCAAATCGAACGGAAGTTCGACGCGCCCGGGCTCTACACCGCTCGCCTCACCGTGGCCGATGACAGCGGCGCGTCCAACGGTTTCGATTCCCGCGAGATCGCCATCGCGGTCAACCACGCGCCGGTTGCGGATGCCGGCCGCGACGCGGTGAGCGAAAGCCTGATCGTCGCCTTCGACGGCACCGCCTCGGTCGATCCGGACGGCGATCCGCTGACCTATCGCTGGGATTTCGGCGACGGGGCCTCGGCCACCGGCGCCAGGGTCCAGCACAGCTATGCGGCCGCCGGCACCTATCCGATCATCCTGGTCGTCGATGACGGCAAGGGGCTGCGGAACTCCGTCGACCAGATCGCCAGATCCCTGATCATCCACCAGCCGCCGGTGGCGGATGCCGGCGGCAATCGCGTGGTCTGCACCGGCGACGTGATCACCTTCGACGGATCGAAGTCCCTCGACCCGCAAGGCGGCGCCCTGCGCTACGAATGGGATTTCGGCGACGGCACGACGTCGGACATCGTCAACCCGACCAAGACCTACCGCAGCGGCGGCGTCTATCCGGTCACCCTGTCGGTGCGGGACAGCGCCAATCTCGCCAACAGCGTCGATGCCGACCGGGTGTCGGTCAAGGTGGACCAGGGACCGTCGGCGGATGCCGGGCCGGACATCGAGGCCTGCGCCATGTCCCCGATCGATTTCGACGCTTCGCGCTCCTTCGATCCGAACGGCACGATCAAGCGCTACGACTGGGATTTCGGCGACGGCAAGTTCGCGATCGGCGAGAAGCCGAACCATGTCTATGAGCGCCCCGGCGACTACCGGGCCTTCCTGAAGATCGAAGGCCAGCGCGTCGGCCAATGCGATCCGCATTCGACCGACGAGATGGCGGTCAGGATCCTGCAGGGCCCCATCGTCAGGATCGACGCCCGTGCGGCCGCGCCGCTGGGCGAGGTCGCCTTCGACGGCTCCGGCTCGCAGATGCCGGGCGGCAGGATCACCGGCTGGCACTGGGATTTCGGTGATGGCGGCACCGCCGAGGGCGCCATCGTCAAACACGTCTTCACCGAATCCGGCCGGAAGAAGGTCACCCTGACCGTGACCAGCGATTCACCCTCGCCCACCTGCCAGCGCGTGGCCGCCACCCATGTGGTGACCATCAACGCCCCGCCGGTCGCGGTGATCTCGGCGCCGGACAGCGCGTCCCAAGGCGAGGACCTGCTGCTCGACGCCGGCCAGTCCCGCGACCCGGACGGGGCGATCGCCACCTACGCCTGGGACTTCGGCGACGGCACGACGGCGACCGGCGTCCAGGTCAACCACCGCTTCACCACCGCCGCGACCACCAAGGTCCGCCTGACGGTGACCGACGAAGCCGGCGTCGAGAACTCCTCGACGACGGTGGAAAAGGTGCTGGCCGTGAGCCCGCCGCCCGCCCCCGAGATCGCGCTGCCGGCCGCCGCCTGCATCGGCGAGGATGTCGACCTCGTCGTCAAGGGGACGGCGGCGAAGCCCGCGGAAGCCGGCTGGCGCGATGCCGGCGGAAGCGCCGGCGCCCACAGCTTCGTCCGGCGCTTCGAGACCCCCGGCCGCTACGACGTGACCATCATCCCCGATGACGGCCGCGCCCTGGCCAGCAGCCGCCGGCCGCAGACCCGGATGCTGCACATCAACCGGCCGCCGGTGCCGATGCCCGGTCCGCAGCGCACCGTCTGCCCGATGACCGAGGTCGCCTTCGACGGCACGGCCTCCTACGATTCCGACGGCCGCATCGTCCGCTATCAGTGGGATTTCGGCGACGGCAGCAGCGCGCAGGGCCCGACCGCCACCCACGCTTTCGACAAGCCCGGGACCTATGATGTCGGCCTGACCGTGACCGACGACACGGAGTCGAGCTGCGCGGCCGTCCGCCGGTCGGTGCAGGTCGTGGTCAATGCGCCGCCGGTCGCCGATGCCGGGCCGCCGTTCGAGGCCTTCGTCGGCGGGGCGGCGGATGCGGTGCTGCTCGACGGCACGGGGTCCAGCGACCCCGATGGCGGCGCCCTGACCCATGTCTGGCGGATCGGCGACGGCACGACCGAATCGGGCGAGCGCGTCCGCCACCTGTTCCGGCAGACCGGCGAGATTCCGGTGGAGCTCACGGTCACCGACACGTCGGGGCTGCCCTGCGGCGTGGCGACCGACGACACCGTCGCCACGGTCCGGCCGCGCTCACCGCTGCTGACGACCGAGGGGCCGCCTGCCGGTTCCCAAGAAAACTGAGATCGACGCCATGGCCTCATGTCGCTGAGCCTTCGCCGCAAGCTGCTGCTGTTCTCGGCGCTGATCGCGCTGCTGCCGCTGCTGTTCGCCGGCCAGTCGCTGATCCGGATCGCCCGCGACGAGATGAAGAGCGCGGCCAATGAGCGGCTGGTCACCACCGTGCGCGAGGTGACGGGCCAGATCGACGACATCTATGAGCGCGCCTGGCTGGCGCCCCTGCTGCTGATCCGCAGCGCCATCGACAGCGACAAGATCAGCGTCGGCGAGAAGGTCGCCATCCTCACCCATGGCATTGCCCAGCTGCCGGACATCGTCGCCCTGCAGATCACCCTCGATGGCGGCCGGCTGCCGCTGGTGATCTCGCAGAACCGGTTCAGCACGAGGCTGACCGAGGCCGGCATCCAGCCCCTGAACGTGCTGCGGGCAGCACCGGAGGTGATGCTGGCCGCGGCGGCGCCGGATGACGAGATGGCGGCGTGGGTCACCGCCGTCGACTATGAACCGAAGACCGATTCCTGGCTCGCGACCGTCATCCTGCCGCTCGACAGCCGGTTCAGCGGCGCGCGCGCCGTGCTCTCGGCGAAGATCGATCTCGGCCGGATCCGGGGCTTCATCGAGAGCCAGCCGTTCCGCCAGGTCGGCATGATCACCACGGTCGACGCCGAGGGGCGAAAGCTGTTCGATCCGGAGCTGGACGAGTCGGGCCGGGTCAAGCAGCTGGGCCGGCGCGACATCATCAGCGAAGCGCTGGCCGCGCGCGACGGCAACCGCTCGCGCGCGATCAGCGTCGAGACCTATCTGCGGCCGGACGGCACCCCGATGCTGGGCACCTTCGCCTTCACCCGAAGCTTCGACTGGGCCGTCGTCGTCGAGCAGAAGGAGGCGGACGCCTATTACGCCGCCGATGTCATGGTCGAGAGCCTGTCCTTCTGGCTGATCGGCGGGCTCGCCGTGGCGGTGCTGGGTGCTGCGGTGTTCGCCCACCGCATCAGCCGCCCGATCCTGGCGATCGGTGAGGCCGCGAACGAGGTGGCCAAGGGCAACTACCGGGTCCAGGTCCGGACCGTGCATTCCAAAGACGAGATCGGCGATCTGGCCAAGCGCATCAACAACATGATCGTGCAGATCAACGAACGCTTCGAGCTCGCCAAATTCGTGTCCCACGGCACGATGGACGCCATCCAGCATTCGGACGAAACCGGCGTTCACCTGGGCGGAAGCCGCTGCGAGGTCGCGATCCTGTTTGCCGACATCCGCGGCTACACGGCGTTCGCGGAGAGCCGCGACCCGGAAACGGTGGTCGAGACGCTGAACTTCTACCTGGCGGCGCATGCCGACCTGGTGGCCGGCCACAATGGCGACATCGACAAATTCGTCGGCGACCAGGTCATGGCCGTGTTCCAGGGACCCGCCATGGCCGTCGACGCGCTGCGCTGCGCCGTGGCGATGCAGCGGCACATGGCCGATGTCTCGGCGGCCAGCCCCGACCGGAACCTTGCGATCGGCATCGGCATCGACATGGGCGAGGTCGTCATGGGCGCGATCGGCGCGCGGGACCGGATGGACTTCACCGTGCTGGGCGACCACGTCAATGTCGCCGCGCGCCTGTGCTCGGCGGCGAAGCCGGGCCAGACGCTGGCGACCGCGGCCGTGGTCGCGGCGGCGGCGTCGCGCCCCGATCTGCCGCTGACCTCCCACGCTCTCGACCCGATCATCGTCAAAGGCAAGAGCGCGCCGCTGGCGGTCTACGACATCCAGCCGGCGAGCCAGGCGGCGGCCTGACGCCGCAGCATGGCCGCGACCGTGCCGAATCGTCCGGCTTCAGAGCACGAAGCCGCCGTCGATGGTGAGGCTCGCGCCGGTCATGTAGCCGGATTCGTCGCCGGCGAGATAGGACACCAGTGTCGCGACCTCCCGCGGCTGTCCCACACGGCCCAGCGGAACCATCCCGGTCAAGGCGGGGATGTGCCCTTCGTTCATGTCGGTGTCGATCGGCCCCGGCTGGATGTTGTTGACGGTGATCCGGCGCGGCGCCAGGTCGAGGGCGATGCCCTTGACCATGGTCGCCACCGCCGCCTTGGTCATGGCGTAGACGCTGGAGCCGCGCACGCTCGCCCGGATCGCGGTGTTGCTGCCGATGGTGATGACGCGGCCGCCGTCGCGCATCTGCGCCGTGGCAGCCTGGATGGCCAGGAACACGCCGCGGACATTGATGTCGAGCATCCGGTCCAGATCCTCGAGGCCGAAGGCGTCGACCGTCGCCAGGCGCAGGATGCCGGCATTGACCACCACGGCGTCGATCGGGCCGAACCGCTCCACCGCCTGCGCCACCGCGGCGCGGATCGCCGCCGGATCGGCGCTGTCGGCCGCGATCGCCATCGCCCGGCCGCCGCTTTCCTCGATGGTCCGGACCACCTGTTCGGCGCTGTCCGGGCGGGAGACATAGGTCAGCGCGACCGCGAACCCGTCCTCGGCCAGCCGCGTCGCGGCCGCGGCGCCGATGCCGCGCGACCCTCCGAACACCAGCGCCACCTTCTGCCGAACCGCCATTTCGTTGCTCATCTTCGACTCCGCTTTTGACTGATTGGTCCATAACTAGCCATGGCAAAGCCGGCTCGCGGCCGGCTCGCCTTTACCGTGCCTTCAGCCGATCGAGGGCGAAGGCCGCCATCCGGTGCAGATCCTCGATCCCGGCGCCGCCACGCGCGGCGAGCTGCAGCCCGGTCATCGTCATCTGGACGAAGTCGGCTGCGTCCCCGGCCGGCATCTCCGGGGCGATCTCCCCTGCCGCCTGGCCCTCGCGGATACGCTCGACCAGCCGGGCCCGCAGCGGCGCCGCCGCCTTCGACCGCAGCGCGGCGACCTCCGGATCCGACGCGCCGAACTCGCCGACCGAGCCCACGCCCATGCAGCCCAGGCCGCGCAGCCCGTCATCCTCGGCAACCACGCCGAGGAGGAGGTCGCGGAGACCGGCCACAGGCGAGGCATGAGCGCCCAGCCGCTTCAGGTGGCCGGCCACCGTCCCCTGCTGATAGGCCTCCAGCGCCTCGAGATAGAGCCGCCGCTTGTCGCCAAAGGCGTTGTAGAGGCTCTGCCGCCCGATCCCCATCGCCTGGACCAGGTCGTCGGTCGAGGTCGCGGCGAAGCCGCGGGCCCAGAAGACCCGCATCGCCCGCTCGAGGGCTTCACTCCGATCGAATTCCCGTGGTCTCACCATCAGCCATGGATAGAGGTTATGGACCAATCAGTCAATAACGATCTTTCAACGCGTCGATCGGCCCCGCTACGCCCCTGTCGCCGCCGCCATATCCATCCACATCGGCTCGAAGACATGCCCGTCGGGGTCCTCGAAGGTGCGGCCGTACAGGAAGCCAAGGTCCTGGCGCTCGCGGATGTCGGCCTTGCCGCCGGCCGCCGCCGCGGCCTCGGTGATGGCGTCGACCTCCGCCCGGCTGTCGCGCGACAGGGCGATCAGCACGCCGATCTCCTCGCGCGGCTTCGCCAGCGGCCGCGGCGCGAAGGTCTGGAAATAGTCCTGCGTCAGCAGCTGGAAGGTGATGGTGTCGGACCAGACCATCGAGGCGGCCCGGTGGTCGCTGAACTGCTCGTTCTTGCGGCAGCCGATCGCCTCGTAGAAGCGGATCGAGGCGGCGAGATCCGCCACCGGCAGGTTCACGAAGATCATCTTGGGCATGGTGGCTCTCCTGGTTGCATGTGTCCGGAGGGATGGTGTCGCGTTACGCCAGCGCCTGCACGATCGTGTCGCTGGGATGGATGCCGATCAGCTCGAGCCGGCCGGTGCCGGTGTTCTCGAAGCGATGCGGCACATTGGCGGCGGCGACGACGATGTCGCCCGGATAGCCCTTCGTCGTCTCGCCGCCGACGGTGAACTTGGCCTCGCCCTGCCGGACGATCCAGGTCTCGGGATAGGGGTGCACATGCAGCGCCGAGCCCTGGCCCGGCGCGGCATCGACCAGGAAGCACGACACCGCGCTGCCGAAGTCGCGGCCCTCGAAGCGGACGGTCCGGCTCTGGCCCGGCTGCGGCTCCTGATGGCGACGAACCTGAAACATTCGAGATCCTCCCCTGCGGCAGATTTATCTTCTCGAGAAGATATATGGGCGAATTATCTTCTCGTCAAGATATCTTGGCCGGCCGCTGCGGAAGGCGTATGTGTCCCCTGCGAGACCTCTGCAGGACACCGCCCATCCTTCTCCTGTCATTCCCGTGAAAGCGGGAATCTGTCCGGTCCAAGCGTGACGAGATCCCCGCTTTCGCGGGGATGACGGGGTGGGGGAGTCTGAAAGGACCTCGCCTGCGGGCACGGTGCAGGAGGGACGGATGACGAACGGAACCGACGGGACCGGGGACCATGTCGACCGGCTGCGCCGGCAATGGGCGCGGGAGCTGCCCGACCTCGACACCGAGCCGATGGCGGTGCTGGGGCGGGCCTACCGGCTGTCGAACCTGGTGCGCGGCGGCATCGAGGCGACCTTCGCCGGCTTCGGCCTCGACCGCGGCGAGTTCGACGTGATCGGCACCCTGCGCCGGTCCGGCCCGCCCTACCGGCTGACGCCGACCGAGCTGTACACCGCGCTGATGATGTCGTCGGGCGGCCTGACCCACCGGCTGGACCGGCTGGAGAAGGCCGGGCTGATCCGGCGCGAGAAGTCGCCGCAGGACGGGCGCAGCGTGCTGGTCGGGCTGACCGCAGACGGCGCGGCGCGGGCCGAAGCCGCCTTCCGCGCCGACATGGCCCAGGAAGCCGCCGTGCTGCAGGCGCTGGACCCGGAAGAACGCACGGCGCTGGCGGACCTGCTGCGCAAGCTGATCGCCGGGATCGAAGCCGATTCGAGTATGACGGTTTCGAGACAAAGTTGAGATTTCGCTGCGAAGTCCGCCGGGAATCCCAGACTTCCGGCGGCAACAGACAGCAATCTCAGCACTCGCGTTTGACAAGGACTTCCGTCGCGTCCTAGCGTCGCGCCCCCCGCGGGTCGCCGCGGCGCAATCAAAAAAACAAGCCCAAGAACGAGAGCGGAAGACCAGATGACCAAGATCGCCTCGCCGGCCTTCAGGGCCGCCCGCGACCCCGCCACCGACAAGCGAGCCTGGCTCGAATCCCATGAGGAGGGCTACCACAAGGGCCTGAAATCCCGGCAGGTGCAGATGATCGCCATCGGCGGCGCCATCGGCACCGGGCTGTTCCTCGGCGCCGGCGGCCGGCTGCAGCTGGCCGGCCCGGCTTTGGCCCTGGTCTACCTGGTCTGCGGCTTCTTTTCCTTCCTGATCCTGCGGGCGCTGGGCGAGCTGGTGATGCACCGCCCGACCTCCGGCAGCTTCGTCTCCTATGCCCGCGAGTTCCTGGGCGAGCAGGCGTCCTTCGTCGCCGGCTGGATGTTCTTCCTGAACTGGGCGATGACCGGCATCGTCGATATCACCGCCGTGGCCCTGTACATGAAGTACTGGCCGATGTTCGGCGACGTGCCGCAATGGCTGTTCGCGCTGGCGGCGCTGGGCGTCGTGACGGTGATGAACCTGGTCGGCGTCAAATGGTTCGGCGAGATGGAGTTCTGGTTCTCGCTGATCAAGGTGGCGGCGCTGGTGCTGTTCCTGGTGGTCGGCACGCTGATCCTGGGCAGCGGCATGGATGTGGCGGGCCACGCCTCCGGGCTGCAGCTGGTCTCCGACAATGGCGGCATCTTCCCGCACGGCATCCTGCCCGCCGTGGTGATCGTCCAGGGCGTGGTCTTCGCCTATGCCGGGATCGAGCTGATCGGCACCGCCGCGGGCGAGGCCGAGGATGCGCGCAAGATCCTGCCGCGGGCGATCAACAGCGTGATCTGGCGCATCGCGCTGTTCTATGTCGGCTCGGTCGTCCTGCTGGTGCTGCTGCTGCCCTGGACGGCGTACCAGGCCGGAACCAGCCCCTTCGTCACCTTCTTCGGCGCGCTCGGCGTGCCGGGCATCGGCACGATCATGAACATCGTGGTGCTGACCGCGGCGCTGTCCAGCCTGAACTCCGGCCTGTACTCCACCGGGCGGGTGCTGCGGTCGCTGGCGATGGGCGGGTCGGCGCCCGAATTCGTCGCCCGGATGAACGCCCGCAAGGTGCCCTATGCCGGCATCCTGGTGACCGTCGCGATCTACGCCGTCGGCGTGGTGCTGAACTATGTCGTGCCGTCGCAGGTGTTCGAGATCGTGCTGAACATCGCCTCGCTCGGCATCATCAGCACCTGGGCCTTCATCCTGGTCTGCCAGCTGATGCTGCGCCGGGCGATCCGGCGCGGCGAGGCCGAGCCCGTGTCCTTCCGCATGCCGGGGGCACCGGTCAGCACCTGGGTCACGCTGCTGTTCCTGCTGGGCGTGCTGGTGTTGATGGCGCTGGACTACCCGGTCGGGTCGCTGACCGTGGCGGCGCTGCCGCTGATCGGCCTCGGCCTGCTGGTCGGCTGGGCGCTGGCCCGGAAGAAGGTGATGGCGCTGCGGCCCGACAGCCCGATGGCGGAGCACGAGCCGCTGGTGGCTCAGACCGAGGGCTGACCCGACCCGGTTTGCGCTCCATGCATGACCGGGGTTCGATGGGGGCTTGACCTTCCAGCTTCTGGAACCCCCATCTCCTGGTCATGACCACGACATCGACCGTCCGACTGGACATCATCGGCATGACCTGCGCCGCCTGCGCGACCCGGGTCGAGCGCGCCCTGTCCCGCACGCCCGGCGTGCTGAGGGCCACCGTCAACCTGGCGCTGGAGCGGGCGGACATCGCCGTCGCCCCGGACGGGCCGGACCGCACCGAGCTGGCCGAGGCGGTGCGCGGCGCCGGCTATGAGGTGCGCGCGCCGGCCGCCGCCACCGAAGAGGCGGACGGACGGCCCTGGATCGAGACCGCGACGCTGGCCGTCGCGATCCTGCTGACCCTGCCGCTGGTCGCGAACATGGTGACGATGACGCTGGGCCTGCCCTGGCACCTGTCGCCGATCGCCGAGCTGGTGCTGGCGACGCCGGTGCAATTCTGGGCCGGTGCCCGCTTCTACCGCGGCGCCTGGGCCTCGCTGCGCCACCGCAGCCCCGGCATGGACGTGCTGGTCGCGCTCGGCACCAGCGCCGCCTGGGGCTACAGCGCGGTGCAGGTGGCGCTGCACGGCGGCATGGCGATGGGCCATCTGTATTTCGAGGCCGCGGCCGTGGTGATCACGCTGGTGCTGCTGGGCAAGCGGCTGGAGGCGCGGGCCAAGCGCGGCGCCGGCGCCGCCCTGCGCGCGCTGATGGCGCTGCGGCCGGAGACGGCGCGGCTGCTGACCGCGGAAGGCCCGGTCGAGCGGCCGGTGGCCGAGCTTGCGCCCGGCGACCGCATCCTGGTCCGCCCCGGCGAGCGCTTCCCGGTCGACGCCCGGGTCGAGGCGGGCGAGAGCGAGGTCGACGAATCGCTGGTGACCGGCGAGAGCCTGCCGGTGGCCAAGCGGCCGGGCGACACGGTCGCCGCCGGCGCCCTGAACGGCACCGGCGCCCTGACGCTGGAAGCGACCGCGGTGGGCGAGGATTCGACCATCGCCCGCATCGTCCGGCTGGTCGAGGCGGCGCAGTCCGGCAAGGCGCCGATCCAGAAGCTGGTCGACCGCATCAGCGCCGTGTTCGTGCCGATCGTGCTGGCCCTCGCAGTCCTGACCTTCGCCGGCTGGCTGGTCGCCGGCGGCAGCCTGGACCAGGCGCTGGGCGCGGCGGTGGCGGTGCTGGTGATCGCCTGCCCCTGCGCCATGGGGCTGGCGACGCCGGCCGCGATCGTCACCGGCACCGGCGCCGCGGCCCGCGCCGGCATCCTGATCCGCGACATCGAGACGATCGAGCGCGCGCCGCGGATCGACACCGTGGTGTTCGACAAGACCGGCACCCTGACCGAGGGCCGGCCCGCGGTGATCGAGGTGATTGCCCCGGCCGGCGACGCGGAAGCGCTGCTGGCCCTGGCCGCCGCGGTGCAGGCCGGCAGCGAGCATCCCCTGGCCCGGGCGGTCGAGGCCGAGGCGGCGCGGTGCGGCCTGGCGGTTCCGGCCGCCAGCGGCATCGCCGCCCGGCCGGGCCGCGGCGTTGCAGGCACGGTCGACGGCAAGTCCGTCGCCATCGGCAATGCCGCGCTGATGCAGGAGGCCGGCGCCGCCCTGCCCGAGCCGCTGGCCCAGGCGGTCGGCGAACACGAGGCCGCCGGCCGCACCGCCATGCTGGTCGCGGTCGGCGGCGAGGTGCGCGGCGCCATCGCCGTGGCCGATCCGGTGAAGCCCGGCGCGGCCGAGGCGGTGGCGCGGCTGACCGCCGCCGGCATCGGCGTCCGCATGCTGAGCGGCGACGCCCGGGCCGTGGCCGACAGCGTCGCCGGGCAGGTCGGCATCGCCGCGGTCGACGCCCCGGTGCGGCCGGAGGAGAAGGCCGGCACCGTGGCCCGGCTGCGCGCCGGCGGCGCCCGGGTGGCAATGGTCGGCGACGGCATCAACGACGCCCCGGCCTTGGCCGAGGCCGATCTGGGCATCGCCATGGGCGGCGGCGCCGATGTGGCGATGGAAGCGGCGGCGATCACGCTGATGCGGCCGGACCCGCGGCTGGTGGCCGATGCGCTGGCGATCAGCCGGGCGACCTGGAACAAGGTGCGGCAGAATTTGTTCTGGGCCTTTGCGTACAACGTGGTCGGGCTGCCGCTGGCGGCGCTGGGCCTGCTCAACCCCGCGATCGCCGGCGCGGCGATGGCGCTGAGCAGCATCAGCGTCGTCGCCAATGCGCTGCTGCTGCGGCGCTGGCGGCCGCGGGCATAGGGAGCGGTGTCGGGACCGCATCGGGCGCTTGCGCAGCGGGCGTCCGATGCGGTCCACTGGACCGGCGAGGGAGACGGCGATGAACATCGGCGAGGCGGCACGGCATTCGGGCCTGCCGGCGAAGACCATCCGGTATTACGAGGAGATCGGGCTGGTCCGGCCCGATCGGCGCGACAACAATTATCGCGACTATGGCGCCCATACGCTGGAGGTGTTGCGCTTCCTGCGCCGGTCGCGCGAGTTCGGCTTCACCATCGAGCAGTGCCGCGCCCTGTTGACGCTGTATGAGGACCCGACGCGCTGCTCGTCCGAGGTGAAGTCGCTGGCCTCGACCCGGATCGGCGAGATCGACGAGAAGATCCGGGAGCTGGAGGCGCTGCGCGAGAGCCTGGGCACGCTGGTGCATCAGTGCCCCGGCGACCGTGACCCCGCCTGCCCGATCATCGACGAGCTGGCCGGCGCACCGCTGCGCCGCGAAGCCCTCGCCGCGATGCGATGATCGCCCGCCGGGCGCTGTTCCTGGTCAATCCGAAGGCCAGCCGGGCCGAGACCGGCCTCGATGCCGTGATCAAGACGCTGATCGAGGGCGGGATCGAGCCGGTGCGGCCGCTGAACGACGATGTCGACACGCTGATCCGGCGCCACGCCGCCGCGGTCGAATGCGTCATCATCGGCGGCGGCGACGGCACGCTGAACCGGGCCGCGCCGGCGCTGATGGAGACCGGGCTGCCGCTCGGCATCCTGCCGCTGGGCACCGCCAACGACCTGGCCCGGACCTTGGAGCTGCCGACCGACCCGGTGGACGCGGCGAAGGTGATCGTCGACGGCCGGATGCGTGCCATCGACCTGGGCGAGGTCAACGGCCGGCCCTTCTTCAACGTCGCCAGCCTGGGCATGAGCGTCGAGCTGGCGAAGTCGCTGGACGGCGACACCAAGAAGCGCTGGGGCCGCTTCGGCTATGCCCTGGCGGCGCTGCGGCTGCTGCGGCGGCTGGAGCGGTTCTCGGTCGAGATCCGCAACGACGACGGCCAGGTGGTCCGGGCCAAGACCATCCAGGTCGCGGTCGGCAACGGCCGCTTCTACGGCGGCGGCATGACCATCGCCGAAGACGCGGCGCCCGACGACGGCAGGCTCGACGTCTATTCGATCGAGGTCGACCACTGGCTGTGGCTGGCGCTGATGTACCCGTCCTTCCGCGCCGGCCGGCACGGCCGCTGGGACGAGGTCAACGCCTTCCGCTGCCGGTCGGTCGAGATCCGCACCCGCCGGCCGCGCGACATCAACACCGACGGCGAGGTGACGACCCAGACCCCGGCCACCTTCCGGGTGCTGCCCAAGGCGGTGCGGGTGTTCACCCCGCCCTTCAGCCCTCCGGGCCCCCCGGCCGTGGCCGGCTGACCGCGAGCAGCCACAGGCTGCCGAGCGCCGCCGCGATCAGCGACCCGGCCAGCACGCCCATCTTGGTCGCGTCCTGCAGTGCCGGGTCCTCGAAGGCCAGCGAGCCGATGAACAGGCTCATGGTGAAGCCGATGCCGGCCAGCACCGAGACGCCGCCGATCTGCGCCGTGGTCGCCCCGGCCGGCAGGGCCGCGAAGCCGAGGCGGATCGAGGCCCAGGCGGCGACGCCGACGCCGAGCGACTTGCCGATCACGAGGCCGGCGGCGATGCCGAGCGGCACCGGCTCAAGGAAGCTCGACAGGCTGGCCCCGGCGAAGGAGACGCCGGCATTGGCGAAGCCGAAGATCGGCACCACCAGGAAGGCGACGAAATCATGCAGGCTGTGCTCGAGCCGCAGCAGCGGCGGCTCGTCCTCGTCCTCGGCGGTGCGGTCGAGCGGCACCAGGAAGGCCAGCACCACCCCGGCCAGCGTGGCGTGCAGGCCGGATTTCAGCACGAACAGCCAGACCACGGCGCCGACCACCATATAGGGCCACAGCGCCTGCACCCTGAGCCAGTTGAACAGGCCCAGCAGGGCGACGCCGGCGACGGCCCAGGCCAGGAAGGGCAGCGAGATGTCGCCGGTGTAGAACAGGGCGATGATCACCACCGCGGCGACGTCGTCGATGATCGCCAGCGCGGTCAGGAACACCTTCAGCGACACCGGCACCCGGCTGCCCAGCAGCGACAGCACGCCGAGGGCGAAGGCGATGTCGGTCGCGGCCGGGATCGCCCAGCCGCGCAGCGCCACCGGGTCGCCGACATTGATCACGGCGTAGATCAGCGCCGGCAGCACCACGCCGCCGGCCGCGGCGATGCCGGGCAGCATCAGCGTCTCGCGCGACGACAGCTCGCCCTGCAGGATCTCGCGCTTGATCTCCAGCCCGACCAGCAGGAAGAACACCGCCATCAGCCCGTCATTGACCCAGTGCAGCAGCGTCTTCTCGAGCGCCAGGCTGCCGAAGCGCAGCCCGATCGGCAGCTGCAGCAGGCCGTCATAGGCGCCGGCCAGCGGCGAGTTGGCGACGATCAGGGCAAGGACGGCGACCGCCATCAGCACGATGCCGCCGGCCGCCTCGATCTCGAGGAAGGAGCGGATCGCCGAGATCGGCTTGCGGACCAGCCAGGTCTTCACGGTCTCGGGCATCGGCTCCTATCCGGCGTCGTGTCGAGCACGCCAAATTGGGCGATCCGTGGGACGGGCTCAACCGGAATCGGGGCCGGACCGGTCGCGGACAAGGAAGAGCGTCAGAGTGCCTGGTGCTGGTCGAGTTTTCTGATACCCGATGCCATCCGCTCGTCTCGAGCGCCGCCGCCGTGGCCAAGCCACCCTGTGTTATCCCCGTGGTGGATCAAGCAGGCCTGCCGTCAGAATCCCGGGGGCCGGGTCTGCCACGGATATCCCTGGACTCCAAGCTTGTGGCCAAGCTCAAACAGCGCCCGCATGTAAGTCTGGTCGAAGGGCGTCTCGAGCTTCACGTTGAAGCTGGATGGGATATAGGCGAGGTGGAAGCCGACCCCGTCCCGCTGGCTGACCGTATAGATCCGATAGAGATCGCCGACTCCCTGCGTCTGGATCAGCGACGAGATGGCGCGGCCGGCGATGCTCAGCGTGCTGCGCTTGACGTCGGCCCAATTGGCATCGAGACGGGCATTGCGGATGACGTAGACATCGCGCTGGCGCACGATGCCCGCCTTCTTGGCGAGTTCGGCGACCTTCAACGACGGCGGATAGATGAAGACCTGGGCGCTGGCGCCGCCGTCGACATGCATCTCCTGATAGGGCTGCCCGTCCGCCATGACATCGATCATGACGGGCGGGAAGGCCCCGGGTATGGCGGCAGAGGCAACGAGGATGCTGCGGACCAGCTCCAGCGCCCCAGGGTCACCACTCGCCGCAATCTTGCCGACGTTCCAGATCACACCGCGCTGCGCGTCCAGATCCGTGGTTCCGATCAGCAGCAGGCGGCCCTTTTGGTGTTCGCGGGCGATCGCGGCGAGCAGGTCGGGGGTCACATATCTGGCGATCGTTCGGCGCAGCGGGGCCGTATCGGCCATGGCGTCGTTGGTCACCGCAGCGAGGAAGCCGCGCGCTTCGAGCACCTCGGCCGCGGTGATGGAGGTGTAGATCTCGGTCAGCCTGTCGTCATAGGCCGGGCCGAGAAAGGCGAAGGGCGCGGTCAGCGCCCCGGTGCTGACCCCGGTCACCACCTTGAATTCCGGGCGCGTTCCGGTCTTCGTCCAGCCGGTCAGGAGGCCGGCACCGAATGCGCCATCCTCGCCGCCGCCCGACACGGCGAGATAGCTCGCCGGCGGCAGCGCACCCTTGTGGCCGGCGGCCGCGAGAGCGGCGCGTTCGCGTTCGACCGAGTCCCCCGCGTCGGCCTCGAGCGTTCCGAGATGATCGGGTGGATAGTAGCGGATCCCCTGCATCGAGCCGACGGTCGCGTTGAGCTCGTAGCGTTCCGGCACGGCAGCCAGCCGGGTCGGAGGGGAACAGCCGGACGCAAGAAGAACGACGGCCAGGACGACGAGCCGGGAAAGCTCGCGTTGCGCCGAAGGACGGATTGCACGGCACCGACACCAGACGCGCGCGATTCCGGCGGATGGGATCAAGGACAGCCTCCATTCGGCACAGTGGGCGAACCCTCTCTCTTCAAGCTCATCCATGCCGACCCTCACGCCGTCCTGTTGCAGCTTGAGCACCAACTGCTCCGCCTCCGCCGGCACGTCCGTCGTCCACATCCATCGACCCGCCGAATCCGCCGATATGACAAGCGCGTCGCAACAGCAGCGAAGATGGGAGTCATCGCTTTGGTCTCTCCATCGACGGGTTTTGTCGGCCGACCCCTGCCGGAGTGTAGGCGATGCGGAGAGCAGGCTTTTTGACACAGCGCAAAATCGACCGAGATTGCGCTCGAATGGTTGCCAGTATTTCAGAGGGCATTGTCACGCGAACTCGAGACGAGCCGCGCTTTGGCCCGGTATTGTGGACGGCCGCTTGGGTGGCGAGAAAGCGCGCCTCGCAGCCTGGCCGCACCGGCGGGGAGGGCGGAAATCGGCTCGTGAGAGGGCACATCAGACACGTCCGGTCTGCGGGTGCAGCCGGACATCGCACTCGGATCCCTATAGCGGAAAAGGTCGCAGGCGCTGTCCGCTTCAGGTGCTTTGGCGATATGGCGACGTCAGCAGGCATCGACCTCAAGAAACGGCAGGCGGGCACACGCCGCCCTTGGCAGCGCCGCCTCCGACGCGGCAGTGTCGGGCATGGACCGACCGCCCCGCCGTCCCCCCGCGCTCGACGATGCCGCCCTGGAGCGGGCGGCGTTGGATTATCTCGGCCGCTACGCCGCCTCGACCGGCCAGCTGCGCCGGGTGCTGCAGCGCCGGATCCGGCGCGCGCTGCAGGCCGGGGCCGAGGTCGATGTCGAGGCGGTGGAGGCGCGGATCGCGACGCTGCTGGACCGCATGGCCAAGTCGAAGCTGCTGGACGACGCGCAATTCGCCGAGATGCGGATCGCCGGCCTGGCGCGGCGCGGCCGGTCGACCCGGGCGATCCGGGTCAAGCTGCGCGAGGCCGGCATCGACGAGACGGTTGCGGCCGAGGCGCTGTCCCTGTATGGCGGCGCGCCCGGGGTCGATCCGGACCGGGCGGCGGCGATCCGGCTGGCGCGAAGGCGCCGGCTGGGACCGTTCCGGGCCGAGGCCGACCGGGCCGCGCACCGGATGCGCGACCTGGCGGCGCTGGCCCGGGCCGGCTTCGCCCCCGGCCTATGCCGGGCGGTGGTCGACGCGCCGGACGTGGCGGCGCTGGAGGCGCCCGAGGACTAAGGCGTCGGACTGACGCCGCTGCCAGCGGGGCGGGGGTGGTGCATTGACGTTCGGAAACGCGCTTCGGATAGTGCATTTCGAACATGGTCGGGGACAGGGGAAGGCACGATGCGGCGACGCACATATGTCCTGGCGATCGACCAGGGGACGACATCGACCCGGGCGATCGTGTTCGATCCCCAGGGCCGGCCGGTGGCCAGCGCGCAGCGCGAGCTGCGCCAGATCTACCCGGCGGATGGCTGGGTCGAGCACGACCCGGAGGGGATCTGGGCCGACACCCTCTCGGCCTGCCGCGACGCCATCGCCCGGGCCCGGCTGACCGCCGACCACGTCGCCGCCATCGGCATCACCAACCAGCGCGAGACCACGGTGCTGTGGGACCGCCAGACCGGCCGGGCGCTGCACTACGCCATCGTCTGGCAGGACCGCCGCACCGCCGGCTTCTGCCGCGAGCTGGCCGCCGCCGGGCACGAGACCGCGGTGCAGGCCAAGACCGGCCTGATCATCGATTCCTACTTCTCCGCCACCAAGCTGACCTGGCTGTTGGACAACGTCCCGGACGCCAGGCGCCGGGCCGAGGCCGGGGAGCTGGCTTTCGGCACGGTCGACAGCTTCCTGCTGTGGCGGCTGACCGGCGGAAGGGTGCACGCCACCGACGCCACCAACGCCGCCCGCACCATGCTGTTCAACATCCGGACCCAGGATTGGGACGACGAGCTGCTGGCCTTGTTCCGGGTGCCGCGCGCGATCCTGCCGGAGGTGCACGACAACGCGCACCATTTCGGCACCACCGACAAGATCCTGTTCGGCGCCGCCATCCCGATCACCGGCATGGCCGGCGACCAGCAGGCCGCGACCTTCGGCCAGGCCTGCTTCAGGCCGGGCATGATCAAGTCGACCTACGGCACCGGCTGCTTCGCCCTCTTGAACATCGGCGACAAGCCGAAGATCTCGCGGCACCGCCTGCTGACCACCACCGCCTACCGGGTGAACGGCCGCCCGACCTACGCCATCGAGGGCGCGATCTTCAGCGCCGGCGCCACCATCCAGTGGCTGCGCGACGGGCTGAAGATCATCAAGAATGCGGCCGAGAGCGAGACCCTGGCCCGGTCGGTCGAGGATTCCGCCGGGGTCTATCTGGTGCCGGCCTTCACCGGCCTGGGCGCGCCGCATTGGGACCCGGAGGCGCGGGGCACCATCATGGGCCTGACCCGGGATTCGACCTCGGCCCATATCGCCCGCGCGGCGCTGGAGGCGGTGGCCTTCCAGACCCGCGACCTGATGGAGGCGATGGCGGCCGATGGCGGCGCCCGGCCGCAGGCGCTGCGCGTCGATGGCGGCATGGTGGCGAATGACTGGCTGTGCCAGATGCTGGCCGACATGCTGGACACCCCGGTCGAGCGGCCGAAGGTGATCGAGACCACGGCGCTGGGCGCCGCCTATCTGGCCGGCCTGACCGCCGGGGTCTACCCCTCGGTCGAGGGCGTGGCCGAGGCCTGGCAGCGCGACCGGCTGTTCGAACCGTCGATGCCGGCCGGCACCCGCAGCCGGCTGTATGAGGGCTGGCAGAAGGCGGTGCGACGGGCCCGGGGCACGCGCTGACCGCTTCGTTGGGCTGGCGCGGAAACGCGCTTCGATGCGCGGATATGAAAATTGTCGCAAAAGCCCCGACGCGCTGGCATGGTGCGGGGATGCGGCGCCCGTAGAGCGCCGAGCCAAGATATTCGGGGAGAGACGCCATGAGACTGCGCCTTGCCACGGCCGCCGCCGCCGCGGCCCTGACCATCAGCCTGCCCGCCCTCGCCGCCACCGAGATCCAGTGGTGGCACGCCATGACCGGGGCGAACAACGAGGTGGTCGAGACCCTGGCCAAGGAGTTCAACGACAGCCAGGCCGACTACAAGGTCGTGCCGGTGTTCAAGGGCACCTATCCGGAGACGCTGAACGCCGGCATCGCCGCCTTCCGCGCCGGCCAGCCGCCGCACATCCTGCAGGTGTTCGACGCCGGCACCGGCACCATGATGGCGGCGTCCAGCGCCGTGGTCCCGGTGGCCAAGGTGCTTGAGGCCGACGGCGTCACCTTCGACAAGTCGCAATATCTCGGCGGCGTGGTCAGCTATTACAGCACCGCCGATGGCGAGCTGCTGTCCTTCCCCTACAACAGCTCCTCGCCGATCCTCTATTACAACAAGGACGCCTTCAAGAAGGCCGGGCTGGACGAGAATGCGCCGCCCAAGACCTGGCCGGAGCTGTTCGACGCGGCCAAGAAGATCAAGGCCGCCGGCTGGCCCTGCGGCTTCACCTCGACCTGGCTGACCTGGATCCAGCAGGAGAACTTCGCCGCCTGGAACAACGTGCCCTACGCCACCTTGCAGAACGGCCTGGCCGGGCTGGACCCGCAGCTGCAGATCAACAGCGACCTCTATGTCCGCCACTTCCAGACCATCGCCGACCTGCAGAAGGCCGGCGTGTTCTCCTATGGCGGCCGCACCTCCGAGGCCAAGATCAAGTTCACCAGCGGCGAATGCGCCATGATGACGGAGTCGTCGGGCGGGCTGGGCGACATCGTCAAGTCGGGCATTAACTACGGCACCGGCACCCTGCCCTATTATCCGGAAGCCGCCGGCGCGCCGCAGAACACCATCCCGGGCGGCGCCAGCCTGTGGGTGCTGGCCGGCCATCCGGACGCCGAATACAAGGGCGTGGCCAAGTTCTTCGAGTTCCTGTCGCAGACCCCGATCCAGGCCCGGCTGCACCAGAAGTCCGGCTACCTGCCGATCACCATGGCGGCCTATGACGAGACCAAGAAGTCCGGCTTCTACGACAAGAACCCGGGCCGCGAGATCCCGATCCTGCAGATGATGGGCAAGGCGCCGACCGACAATTCGAAGGGCGTGCGGGTGATCAACCTGCCGCAGGTCCGCGACATCATCAACGAGGAGCTGGAGCTGATGCTGAACGGCCAGCAGGACGCCAAGACCGCGCTCGACAAGGCGGTCCAGCGCGCCAACGCCGCGATCAAGGAAGCGGCCGACCTGTAAGCCACGGGTCCCGGGCCGGGCCCGCGTCGGCGGGCCCGGCCTGTTGCATTGTCTCTCCACCATGACCCGCCCCGCATGAATCGTCGCGCGATCTTCCCGAACACCGTCCTGCCCTATCTGCTGGTGGCGCCGCAGATCGCGATCACCGTGGTGTTCTTCTTCTGGCCGGCCGCCCAGGCGATCCGCCAGTCGATGCTGCGCGAGGATCCCTTCGGCCTCAGGACCCGCTTCGTCGGGGTCGACAATTTCGGCCGGGTGCTGGGCGACCCGGCCTATCTGAACTCGCTGCAGGTCACGGCGGTGTTCTCGATCGCGGTCGCGGTCTCGGCCCTGGTCGTGGCGCTGCTGCTGGCGGTGATGGCCGACCGGGTGGTGCGCGGCCAGGGCCTGTACCGCACCCTGCTGCTGTCGCCCTATGCCATCGCGCCAGCGATCGCCGGCATGCTGTGGCTGTTCCTGTTCAACCCGTCGATGGGCACGCTGGCGGTGCTGCTGCGCCAGGCCGGCTTCGACTGGAACCCGCTGCTGAACGGCGGCCAGGCGATGACGCTGGTGGTGGCCGCGGCCGCCTGGAAGCAGATCAGCTACAACTTCCTGTTCTTCCTGGCCGGGCTGCAGGCGATCCCGAAGAGCCTGATCGAGGCCGCGGCGATCGACGGCGCCGGGCCCGCCCACCGCTTCCGCACCATCATCTTCCCGCTGATCTCGCCGGTGTCGTTCTTCCTGCTGGTGGTCAACACCGTCTATGCCTTCTTCGACACGTTCGGCATCATCCACGCCGTGACCTCGGGCGGCCCCGGCAAGTCGACCGAGATCCTGGTCTACAAGGTCTACAATGACGGCTTCGTCAACCAGCAGATGGGGGTATCGGCCGCCCAGTCGGTGATCCTGATGGTGCTGGTGATCGCGCTGACCTTCATCCAGTTCCGCTATGTCGAGCGCCGGGTGCATTACGCATGATCGAGAACCGGCCGCTGGGCACGCTGCTGGCCCATTTCGTCCTGATCGTCGGGATCGTGCTGGTCGCCTTCCCGGTCTATTACACCTTCATCGCCTCGACCTACCCGACCCAGGCGATCCTGTCGCCGCCGCTGCCGCTGGTGCCGGGCGGCGAGTTCCTGGCCAATTACGGCGGCGCGCTGTTCGGCGGGTCGGGCCGGATCGGCGGCATCGACATGGTCCGGGTGCTGTTGAACACCACGGTGGTCGCGCTGGCGATCGCGATCGGCAAGATCGTGATCTCGCTGCTCTCGGCCTACGCCATCGTGTTCTTCCGCTTCCCGCTGCGGCTGGTGTTCTTCTGGATGATCTTCGTCACGCTGATGCTGCCGGTCGAGGTGCGCATCGTGCCGACCTACCAGGTGATCGTGGATCTCGGCCTGCTCGACAGCTATGCCGGGCTGACCGTGCCGCTGATGGCGTCGGCCACCGCCACCTTCCTGTTCCGCCAGTTCTTCCTGACCATCCCGGACGAGCTGGTCGAGGCGGCGCGGATCGACGGCGCCGGGCCCTTGCGCTTCCTGCGCGACATCCTGCTGCCGCTGTCGCGCACCAACATCGCGGCCTTGTTCGTGATCACCTTCATCTATGGCTGGACCCAGTATCTCTGGCCGCTGCTGGTGACCAACGACAACAGCATGAACACGATCATCATCGCCCTGCGCAAGATGATCTCCTTCGCCGACGCCGACACCGAATGGAACCTGGTGATGGCGACCACCATCCTGGCCATCATCCCGCCGGTGGTGATCGTCCTGCTGATGCAGCGCTGGTTCGTCAAAGGCCTGATCGAGAGCGAAAAGTAATGGCGACAGTCGAGATCCGCCAGGTCCGCAAGACCTATCCCGGCGCCGCGCAGGAGACCATCAAGGGCATCGACTGCGCCATCGCCGACGGCGAGTTCCTGGTCATGCTGGGCCCGTCCGGCTGCGGCAAGTCCACCCTGCTGCGCATGGTTGCCGGGCTGGAGAGCATCGGCGGCGGCGAGATCGCGATCGGCGGCCGGGTGGTGAACAAGCTGGAGCCGAAGGACCGGAACATCGCCATGGTGTTCCAGAACTACGCCCTGTACCCGCATATGTCGGTCTACGACAACATGGCGTATGGCCTGCGCATCCAGGGCCTGTCCAAGGCCGAGATCGACAGCCGGGTGCGCGAGGCGGCCGGAACGCTGGAGCTGTCGGCCCTCTTGGAGCGCAAGCCGCGGCAGCTGTCGGGCGGCCAGCGCCAGCGCGTCGCCATGGGCCGGGCCATCGTGCGCGAGCCGGCCGTGTTCCTGTTCGACGAGCCGCTGTCCAACCTGGACGCCAAGCTGCGCACCCAGATGCGGATCGAGATCAAGCGGCTGCAGTCGCGGCTGGGCGTCACCAGCCTGTACGTCACCCACGACCAGGTCGAGGCCATGACCCTGGCCGACCGGATCATGGTGATGAATGGCGGCGCGGCCGAGCAGGTCGCCCCGCCGCTGGAGATCTATCTGAAGCCGGCCTCGGTCTTCGTCGCCGGCTTCATCGGCTCGCCGGCGATGAATTTCCTGCCGGCAACGGTGACCAGCGACGGCCACGGCGTGGTGCTGCCCGGCGGCCAGCGCGTCGCCACGCCGCGGGCGGCGGGGCTGGGCGGTCGCAGCGTCCTGGCCGGCATCCGCCCTGAGCACCTGACCCTGGACGGCCCGGCCGACCCGGAGCACCGGCTGGAGGCCGCGGTCGAGCTGGTCGAGGCGCTGGGAGCCGACACGGTGGTGCATGGCCGGCTGGGCGACGGCGCCACGCTGCTGGCCCGGCTGCCCGGCGTGGTGGCGGTGCGCGACGGCGACCGCCTGGCCTTCGCCGTGCCGGAGGAACAGCTGCACCTGTTCGATCCGGAGACCGGCCGGGCGCTGGGGTAGAAAAAGGGGCCGGGCGCGACGGCCCGGCCCCTGATCGTCAGACCCTGCCCTCAGCGTATGGTCAGGCCGCCCTTGAACAGCGGGCTGCGCTTGGCTGCCGCCGCGCGCTTGGCCGCCGAGGCGGCGAACTCCAGCGTGTCGACCACCGGGTCGCGCCGCTGCGCGAACACGATCACCGAATTCGCGATCGCATCGCTGAACTGGTCCAGCGCCGTGTTGCTGATGTTGGCGATACCGTCGCAGGGCGCGTGGTAGCAGGCGTCGTAGGGCTGGCCGGCGGTGCCGCCATAGATCCGCGCCTCGGCCTCGGATTTGACGTTCTCGGCGCCGCTGAACAGGCCGCCGGCCGGGATGCCCTCGGCGATGAACGGGCCGTAATCCGACCGGCCGTCGAATGCGGTCGGGCTGGTGGCCAGGTTCTTCCGGGCGAAATGCGCCAGGAACACGTTCTCGATCAGGCCCGAGCCGTCCGGCCCCGGATCCGGCGTGTCGGAACCGTTGCCGTCATAGACGAAGCGCACATAGTTCGGCGATCCGACCATGTCGAAGTTCAGGTTCAGCAGGATCTTCGCCTTCTCGGCGTCGCTCAGCGTCTCGACATAGTGGGTCGAGCCGAGCAGGCCGAGCTCCTCGGCGCCCCAGAAGGCGAAGCGGACCTTGTTGCGCAGCAGCAGCTGGCGGCGGCCGACCTGCTCGGCAACCTCGAGATTGGCGGCGGTGCCGCTGCCATTGTCGTTGATGCCGGGGCCGACCTGCACCGAATCGAGATGCGCGCCGACCGTGACGATCTTGTTCGGGTTGCCGAAGCGGGTGTCGGCGATGACGTTCCAGGTCGTCCGCGGCTCGTTGAGCGCCTGGACCTTGATGCGGACATTGACCGGGCCGGACTGGGCCTGGGTGTACAGCTCGTTGCCGACCTCGAAGGTGGTGAAGACCCCCTGGTACGGTCGGGGGCCACCGAGGCCGACGCCTTCGACCACCTCGGTGCGGCCCGGCTGGCCCTCATTCATGATGATGACGCCGATGGCGCCGGCCGCCTCCGCCATCTCCGCCTTCTGGGCGAAGGTGCAGGTGCCGCGCTGGATCAGGGCGATCGCCCCCGCCGTCTCCGGCGGATAGTCGGCGGCCTCGCAGCCGCTGGCCGAACTCGGCGACGGCGTCGGCGGCAGCACGATGTTGTTGGTCGGCACCACCCGGCCGGTGACCTCCCCCGAGGCGGAAAACAGCGTGGTCGCGAAGTCGGTGTGGTGTGTATAGGTCCGCGGCGACGGCGACACCCGCGCGAACTCCGGCGTCCCGGTCTCCAGGAAGAAGTCGAACTGGAACGGCTGGAGCGTGACCTGGTAGCCGGCCCGCTGCAGCCGCTGCTTCACATAGTCGACCGAGGCCTTGTAGCCCGGCAGGCCGGCGGCGCGGTTGCCGCCATTGGCGGTGGCGATGGCCTGCAGCGCCGTCAGGTGCTGGCGGATGCCGGCGACCGTGACCGCCCGCTGCAGGTCGGCGCTGATCAGACCGGTGATCAGGTCGCCGATCAGCCCGCGCTGGGCGGCCGCCGATGGGGCGGTGTTGGTGGTGGCGGCCAGGGCCGAGGACGCAGGGATGGCTATGGCGGTCGCCAGCAAGGCGGCCGCCAGATGACGCAGTTTCACGATCGTCCCCCTTCAAGTCGTTGCGGTGGGGCTTGTGGCCGCCCGGATCGCAATCGAATGGCCCGTGTTCCGGCCCGCCCCCACTTGGCCAGCACTGTCCAGCAGCGCCAGGAAAGGCGTCAATATAATTTTTGAATCTTGTTTTGACATGTATTTGCAGAAATTTGAATCGATCTCTCTTTGTCTGACAATTTCTGTCTGTCTTCAAAAATCGTCGCGGTATTGCCTGACAAATTACTGACCTCCCCAAACGGAACGGGGTCCGGACGCGAGCGCCCGGACCCCGAAACCCGACTGAAGCGACGTCAGCGGATCATCAGCGGGCCCTTGTAGAGCGCGCCGCGCGTCGCCGTCCGGGCGACCCGCTTGGCCGCGGCCGAGGCCGCCAGCCCGACCGGGTCGACCACCGGGTCGCGCCGCTGGGCGAAGACGACGACCGAGTTCGCCACCGCGTCCGAGAACTGGTCGAGCACGGTGTTGTTGATGTTGGCGATGGTGTCGCAGGCCTCGTGATAGCAGGAATCATAGGGCTGCCCCGCGGTGCCGCCGTAGATCCGCGCCTCGGCCTCGGTCTTGATGCCCTCGGCGCCGGCGAAGATGCCGCCGGCCGGGATCCCGGCATCGGTGAAGGCGACGTAGTCGGAGCGGCCGTCGAAGGCGGTCGGCGTGGTCGCCAGGTTGCGCTGGGCGAAGAAGGCCAGGAACACGTTCTCGACCAGGCCGGAGCCGTTCGGGCCCGACGCGTCCGGGAAGGTGGAGCCATTGCCGTCATAGACGAAGCGCACATAGTTCGGCGACGCCAGCATGTCGAAGTCCAGCATCACCTTGATCTTCGCCCGCTCGGCGTCGCTCAGCGTCTCGACATAGTGGTAGGAGCCGAGCAGCCCCAGCTCCTCGGCGCCGAAGAACAGGAACCGCACCTTGTTGCGCAGCAGCAGCTGGCGACGGCCCAGCTGCTCGGCGACCTCGAGGTCGGTCGCGGTGCCGCTGCCGTCGTCGTTGATGCCCGGGCCTGCGGGGACCGAATCATTGTGGGCGCCGACCACCACGACCGAGTCGGGCCGGCCGAAATACGTCTCGCCGATGACGTTCGAGGTCGGCCGGTTCTCGGACAGCGTGTTGGTGGTGACATGCACCGTCACCGGGCCGGCCTGGGTCTGGGCGTAGAGCTCGGCGCCGACCTGGAAGGTGGCCTTGAGCACCGGGATGTCGATCGGCACGTCCATGGCGGCGCTGGGGAACAGGTCGGTCCGGCCGGGCTGGCCTTCGTTGAAGATGACCACGCCCACCGCGCCGGCCGTCTTGGCGTTGGCCGCCTTGACGCTGAAGTCGCAGGTGCCGCGCTGGACCAGCGCGATGTTGCCGGCCGTCGCGGCCGGGAAGTCCGCGGCCTCGCAGCCGCTGCTCGAATTCGGCGCCGGTGCGGGCGGGATCTCGACGTCGTTGGTCGGCACCAGCCGCCCGGTGACGTCGCCCGAGCCGGAGAACGGCATGGTGGTGAAATCGGTGAGGTCGACATAGGTCTTCGGGGTCGGCGTCAGCTCGGCGAAGGTGCCGGGGCCGAGCTCCTCGTAGAACGGGATGTCGAAGTTCTGCACCGTCACCCGGTAGCCGGCGCGCTGCAGCCGCTGCTTGATGTAGTTGACCGTGGCGACGTTGCCCGGCGTGCCGGCGGCGCGGGTGCCGTCATTGGCGTCGGCGATCCGCTGCAGGGCGGCGAGGTGCAGGCGGATGCCCGGGACGGTGACCGCGCGCTGCAGGTCCAGGCTCATCAGCGCGGTGATCAGGTCACCGAGCGGGTTGCCCAGCGCCAGGGTGCTGGCGGAAACCTTGGTGACCGCGGGCGCCGACTGGGCCAGGGCCGAGGACACGGGAAGGGCGACGACGGACGCCAGCGCGGCGGCCGCCAGATGACTCAGTCTCACGATCGGTCCCCCTTAAGTGTTGCGGTGGGGCTTATGGCCGCCGGATCGCAAAACAAATGGCCTCGGTCCGGCCAGCCCCCCACGAGGCAAGCACTGTCCGGCAGCGCCGGGACAGACGTCAACATTACAGATTTAGGGCAATTTGTCTGAAACTCGTTTCAAAGATTTGCGTTATACGTTAACAATTCTATCGAGTCTTGACGTCGCGGCGTCTCGTCTGAGATTTAACCAGACAAAACCTGACAGATGCATAGCCGATTACTGCGACACAAGAGCCGGCTCATCCGGAGAAATAGAGAGTCCAGGTCTCTGCCACAGCAGGATCGTCCAGCAGCCGGTCCCAGAGGGTGCTGAGCGGCGTCATCTCCTCGCGGAAGTCGTACCAGGTCAGCAGCAGCAGCAGATACAGGTCGGCAGCGCTCCGCCGCTCGCCGAGCAGGAACGGGCCGGGCATCAGCGCGTCGGCGACCAGCGCCCAGTAGCGGTCGACGGCGCGGTCCGCCGCCTCCCGCACCGCCGGCGCGCCGGCGGGGTCGGCGGTGTAGCGCTCGGGATAGGCCTGGCGCAGCACGGCGCCGTACAGGTTCACCGCCATGAACAGCAGCCAGCGGTCGAAGCGGGCACGGTCGCTGCTGCCGGGCGGCGGCGCCAGCCCGGCCGCGGGATGGGCATCGACCAGGTGCAGGATCATCGCCGCCGATTCGGTCAGCACCGTGCCGTCCGGCAGCACCAGCGTCGGGATCTCGCCCATCGGGTTGAGGCGCAGATAGTCGGGATCGCGGTGCTCGCCGGCCTTGTGGTCGACGCGGATCCGCTCGCACGGCACGCCGGCCAGGCGCAGCACGAGGTCGGGGGCGAAGGCGCCGGTGTCCTTGTTCCAGTACAGCCTGTACATCGCCGCGCTCTCCCCGATTCCGGATCGCTGCAACCATGATGGCGCGAAACCGGCCGGGATCAACGCCCTGCGCGCCGCGGCTTGCTGCAATGCAGCGACTCGGTTGCCCCCTGAGATTCAGGTGCTATTGTGCGGCCCGTTTCGCGGGCGGCCTCAGGCGCCGCGCTCTCACCCAGGACGGACGGTCCATGAACATCCACGAATATCAGGCGAAGGGGCTGCTGGGGCGCTATGGCGTTCCGGTGCCGCGCGGCGGGGTGGCGTACACGCCGGAGGAGGCGGTGCGAGTGGCGGAGGGTCTCGGCGGCGCCGTGTATGTCGTCAAGGCGCAGATCCATGCCGGCGGCCGCGGCAAGGGCCACTTCAAGGAAGACCCGTCGGGCAAGGGCGGCGTCCGGGTGGTGAAGTCGACGGCGGATGTCGCGGCGGCGGCCGGGGCGATGCTGGGCCGGACGCTGGTGACGGTGCAGACCGGGCCTGCGGGCAAGGAGGTCGGCCGGATCTATGTCGAGGAAGGCTGCGACATCGCCCGCGAGCTGTATCTGTCGCTCTTGGTCGACCGCAAGAGCGGCCGGGTGACGATCATCGCCTCGACCGAGGGCGGCATGGCGATCGAGGAGGTGGCCGAGGCCACGCCGGAGAAGATCCAGACGATCGCGGTCGACCCGGCGACGGGGCTGTCCGACTTCCACGCCCGGAAAGTGGCCTTCGGCCTCGGCCTGGAAGGCAAGCAGGTGAATGCGGCGGTCGGCTTCCTGAAGAACCTGTACCGCGCCTTCA
>Ga0207426_1000358_pt1 | contig 83113 bp, 72 predicted proteins | sample AraplaMF_Cvi_mMS_FD_184265 | JGI IMG/M metagenome (GOLD analysis project Ga0207426, IMG submission 184265) | Arabidopsis root microbial communities from the University of North Carolina, USA - plate scrape MF_Cvi_mMS (SPAdes) (version 2) | ecosystem: Host-associated > Plants > Roots > Endosphere...
GTTGTTCACCAGGATGTCGACCCGGCCGAGCCTCTCGACCGTCGCCGCCACCAGGCCGCGCACCGCGTCGCCCTTCGACATGTCGGCGCCGTCATAGACCGCACGCACGCCGTGCTCGCGCTCGATGTCGCTGCGGATCGCCTCGATCTCGCCGGCGTCGCCGAAGCCGTTCAGCACGATATCCGCGCCCTGGCCGGTCAGCACCCGGGCGATGCCCAAGCCGATGCCGCTGGTCGATCCGGTGACGATCGCTACCTTGCCCTTCAACATTTCGATTGTCCTTGTGTCGGATCGGGAGTGAGGCGGCCTATTCGCCGCGATGGATGTCATGGGTGACGACGCCGATCTCGGAGTCCGGCCGGTCCAGCCGGCGCGGATCGGCCAAAGTGCGGCGGATGTCGTCGAGGCCGCTCTGCCAGTGCTCTCGCATCGCGTCCAGCCCGAACTCGTAGTCCTTGGAATGCCCCTCATAGGTCTTCGACTGGTAGATCAGGTGGACGATGTTGTAGACGCGATGGCAGGCCAGATCCGCGATGGCCTTGATCTCCGGTTCATCCATGGCCGCCGGCGGCACTCGCTTCATCACCGTCTGCAGCGCCTGGCGCATCTTCTGCATCTGCAGCATGTGATTGGTGATGGCGCGGGTCCGGCTGGAGTACTGGATGTCCTTCTGCCGGCTGGTCACTTCCATCAGGTCGTCCGGCAGCCGGCCCTTGGCCGACCACAGGTCGACCTGGAAGGTCAGGGTGTCGCGCCGCGGCTCGGCCGACAGCACATAGGACAGGGGCGTGTTCGAGACCACGCCGCCATCCCAATAGAACTCGCCATCGATCTCGATCGCCGGGAAGCTGGGCGGCAGGGCGCCGGATGCCATGAAATGCTCCGGCCCCAGCCGGCGCTCCTTCGTGTCGAAATAGACGAAGTTGCCGCTGCGGACATTGACCGCCCCGACGCTGACCCTGATGTCGCCGGAGTTCAGCCGGTCGAAATCGACCAGCCGCAGCAGCGTGTCGCGCAGCGGGGTTGTATCGTAGAAGCTGGTGGCGCCGTCGCCGGCGAAGGGCGACAGGTAAGGCGGCGGGAAGCGCGGCTTGAAGAAGCCGGGCTGGCCCTGGAACAGTGCCCGCATCGCCGCCGCGGTGTTGTGCGCCGGGCGGAGATCCACGGCGAAGGGCAGCGCCGCCTCGGCCAGCCCGCTGGTCGCAGGCCATTTCACCGGGGCGGCGCAGATGGTTTCCCACAGCTCGCGCAGCCGGTCGACGCGCTGGGATTCGGGCGTCCCCGCAATCACCGCGGTGTTGAGCGCGCCGATCGAGATGCCGGCCAGCCAGGTCGGGCGGATGCCGGCTTCATGCAGCCCCTCATAGACGCCGGCCTGGTAGGCGCCGAGCGCGCCGCCGCCCTGCAGCACCAGCGCGACGGCATCATAGGCCGGCACCTCGACCTGCCCGGGCGCCTTGTGGGCCAGCTTGCGGCTTACGCCTCGCATGCGTTGCTCTCCTGCAGGCCGATCGACCTGGGCTGATCGATCCTGCTCCTGGTAATCGCAGAAAAATTCCGTCGGAAACCGATCCGTTCGGCGCGTCAGGCGAGGTAGTCGTGCACGACGGTGCCGAGGCCGAGCGTCAGGTCGGCGACCAGATGCTTGGCCGACAGCACCTCCAGCACCGGCAACTCGGCGATCGGCGCCAAGGCGTGCGGGTACAGGTCCAGCGCCGCCGGGCCGGCCCAGGCGCCCTTCACGGTCACGTCCTCGAGATAGTACTTCACCAGCTCGCAGATCCGCGGGCTGCCGTCGACATGCGGAATGATCTTGAGCAGGAAGTTCGGCGCCCCCAGGCCCTTGGCCTCGGCCGCGAGATCCAGGGTGCGGTGCTTGTAGCCCATGGTGCCGGTGGCGATGCGGATCGAGCCGTAGTTCAGCGTGCCGACCAGCGTGTCGGTCTCGACCGCCAGGGTCGGCTGCGCCAGCTTCTTCGGAAAGCCCCACAGCTCGCGCCCGCCGGCGATCGGCGGATGGTCATTCAGGAACATCTGGTGGGTGTAGCCGCCGACCTGGCCCTGGTAGCGCACCGGAATCACCTGTCCGCTCTCGGTGTAGTCGCCGAAGCCGGTCGAATCGGGCATGCGGATGAACTCGTAACTCACCACCGGCTCGATGATCTCCAGCGGCTCCGGCACCACCCGGCGCAGCGCCTCCGGGTCGGTGCGGTAGCGGATGATGAAGTACTGGCGGTCGACGAAGCGGTATGGGCCCGGCGGGAAGGCCGGGCTGGTCAGCGGCATGGCGAAGGCGGTCTCCCGCACGGTCTCGACATCCATCAGTTGCTGCTCGAGCTGGGTGGCACGGGGATCGCGAACGGTCTGCGACGCGCCTGCCAGAAGGCGACGACCTTCGAACCGATCAGGCCGGTCCCGCCTATAACGACAATCTTCATGGGTCTACCTCTCGCGAACGGGGCACCGGGCGCCATCTCGGTCGAGGGAGGCCCTCACGTCACGGCCGGCGCCTGGAGGCGGAGGATCGCGGATCGCGGGGCCAGCCTCCATTGTGCCGACCGGTAGTCCGGCACATCGAAGGATGGGACACCCTGTCTCTTGGCACAGGTCGGGCTGTCGGTGACGGGGTCAGGCCGCCGCCCGGCTCCGACGGAAGGCTTCCGGAGTCGTTCCCTCTGAAGCGCGGAACACCCGGATGAGGTGCGGCAGGTCGCAGAAGCCGGTGTCGGCCGCGATCCGTGTCGCCGACCGCTCGGTGGTCCGCAGCAGGTGCTTTGCCTGGTCGAGCCGGATCACCCGGTCGGCCTGCAGCGGCGTCATCCGCAGCGCCTCCCGGAAATGCCGTTCGAGCTTCCGCCGGCTGACCCCGAGCCGCGCCACCACCCGCCCGATCGACAGCGGCGCGTCGATCGACTGCTGCATGACGAGAAGGGCCTTCTGCACCAGCGCATCGCCGGTGGCGAGCGCCAGCGGCATGCCGGGCTGCGGCTCCTCCGCCGCCATGGCCTCGTCGATGATCATGATGTGCAGGCTCTTCGCGGCGCGCGCCCGCCCCAGATGGCGCTCGACGATGAAGGCCGCGAGATGCGCCGAGCTGACTCCGCCCGAGCAGGTCAGCCGGTCGCGGTCGACGACGAAGATCTGGTCCGAGACGGGCTCCAGCCCGTCGAACCGCTCGAGGAAATCCTCGTGGTGGAACCAGCTGACGCAGGCGCGGTAGCCCTGCATCAGCCCCGCCCGGTGCAGCACGAAGGTGCCGGTGCAGACCCCGACCAGCGGCACCCCGGCCTCGGCCGCGCGCATCAGGAAGCGCACCGTGTCGGGATGCAGGTTCTCGATCTCGTCGACCAATCCCCCGACGACGACGAGATAGTTGAACCGCGCCGGATCGCCGAGCCGTTCGTCGGGCTGGACCGAGACGCCGCTGCTCGATGCGATCGGGTCCGTCGTCGGCGACAGGACCTTCCAGCCGCACAGGATCGGGCGCGACCGGTCGCCCTCGTCCGCCGACAGCCGCAGGACATCGACGAAGTTCGCGAAGGCGCAGAGCGTGAACCGCCGCGCCAGGATGAAACCGACGTTCAGCTTCGCCATTGCCGCCCCTTGCTGCCGTCAGCGTACAACATTTCTGACGCTTCCATACAGCCCGGACGCCGGGCAATCCGGCATGAATCCCCCAGAAAATTCGGGGAGGCCCGCGTGACGCATTTCTCCTTCGCCCAGGTCATCCGGGGCGCGCTGACCGGCCAGAAGAACTGGACGCCGCAATGGCCGGATGCGCAGCCCAAGGCGGCTTACGACGTGGTGATCGTCGGCGCCGGCGGCCATGGCCTCGCCGCGGCCTACTACCTCGCGAAGGAGCACGGGGTCACCAATGTCGCGGTGATCGACAAGGGCTGGCTCGGCGGCGGCAACACCGGGCGCAACACCACGATCATCCGCTCGAACTACCTCTATGACGAGAGCGCGCATCTCTACGACCACGCCCTCGACCTCTGGGAGGGGCTGTCCCAGGAGCTGAACTACAACGTCATGTTCTCGCAGCGCGGCGTGATGATGCTGGCGCACAACGTCCATGACGTGCAGTCCTTCCACCGCCACGTCCACTCGAACCGCCTGAACGGCGTCGACAACCAGTGGCTGAGCGCGACGGAGGCGAAGCGCTTCTGCCCGCCGCTCGACATCTCGCCGACCGCCCGCTACCCGGTGATGGGCGCCGCGCTGCAGCGCCGGGCCGGCACGGCCCGGCACGACGCGGTCGCCTGGGGCTATGCCCGCGGCGCCGCGGCGCGCGGCGTCGACATCATCCAGAACTGCCCGGTCACCGCGATCCGCCGCGGGCCGGACGGCTGCGTCACCGGCGTCGAGACGGCCAAGGGCTTCATCGCTGCGAAGAAGGTCGCCGTCTCCGCCGCCGGCCACACCTCGGTCGTCATGGAGACCGCCGGCGTCCGCCTGCCGCTCGAGAGCTACCCGCTGCAGGCGCTGGTGTCCGAGCCGGTGAAGCCGATCTTCCCCTGCGTCGTCATGTCGAACACGGTGCACGCCTACATCAGCCAGTCCGACAAGGGCGAGCTGGTGATCGGCTCGGGCACCGACCAGTATGTCAGCTACTCGCAGCGCGGCGGCCTGCCGCTGATCGAGCACACGCTGGCCGCGATCTGCGAGATCTTCCCGCTGTTCCGCCGGATGCGGATGCTGCGGAAATGGGGCGGCATCGTCGATGTGACGCCCGATCGCTCGCCGATCCTGGGCAAGACCCCGGTCGCCGGCCTCTACGTCAACTGCGGCTGGGGCACCGGCGGCTTCAAGGCGACCCCCGGCTCGGGCCACGTCTTCGCCCACACCATCGCCCGGGACGAGCCGCACCGGATCAACGCCCCGTTCACGCTCGAGCGCTTCACCACCGGCCGGCTGATCGACGAGGCCGCCGCGGCCGCCGTCGCGCATTGAGGACCCGCTTATGCTGCTGATCCACTGCCCCTATTGCGACCAGGACCGGCCGGAGCTGGAATTCGCCTATGCCGGTGAAGCGCACATCGCCCGCCCCGCCGATCCCTCGGCGTTGACCGACGAGGAGTGGCGCGACTTCCTGTTCATCCGCTCGAACCCGCGCGGCCATCATTTCGAGCGCTGGCGCCACATCAATGGCTGCGCCCGCTTCTTCAACGCGGTGCGCGAGACCGTCTCCGACCGGTTCCTGCTGACCTACAAGGCGGGCGAACCCCGCCCCGACCTCGCCCGCCTGACGGGAGGGACCGAATGACCAGCCACCGCATCCCGGGCCGCGGCCGCGTCGACGCCGGCCGCCCCGTGCGCTTCACCTTCGACGGCAAGGCCTATCAGGGCCTGGCCGGGGACACCCTGGCCTCGGCGCTGCTGGCCAACGGCGTCCACCTGATGGGCCGCTCCTTCAAGTACCACCGGCCCCGCGGCGTGGTCTCCGCCGGCTCCGACGAGCCGAACGCCCTGGTCGGCACCCGCCGCGGCCCCGGCCGCTTCGAGCCGAACACCCGCGCCACCGTCCAGGAGCTGCGCGACGGCCTCGATGCGACCAGCCAGAACCGCTGGCCGTCGCTGGCCTTCGACATCGGCGCGATCAACGACCGGCTCGGCTCGCTGTTCTCGGCGGGCTTCTACTACAAGACCTTCATGTGGCCGCGCGCCTTCTGGGACCGGGTCTATGAGCCGGTGATCCGCAACGCCGCCGGCCTCGGCGTCTCGCCGTCCGAGCCCGACGCCGACCGCTACGCGGCCCGCTTCGCCCACACCGACATCCTGATCGTCGGCGCCGGCCCGGCCGGCCTGGCAGCCGCACTCGCCGCCGGCCGCTCCGGCGCCTCCGTCATGCTGGTGGACGAGAACGCCGAACCCGGCGGCTCCCTGCTCTCCGAGCCCGCCGTGGTCATCGACGGCAAGCCGGCCTGGGACTGGCTTGCCGCCACCCTGGCCGAGCTCGGCCGGCTGCCGAACGTCACCCTGATGCCGCGCACCACGGCGATCGGCTACTACCACCAGAACCTGCTCGGCCTCTGCCAGAAGGTCACCGACCACCTCGCGACCGCGCCGGAGGGAGCGCCACGCGAACGGCTGTGGAAGGTCCGCGCGGGCCAGGTCGTGCTCGCCCAGGGCGCGTTGGAGAAGCCGCTGGTCTTCGACGGCAATGACCGCCCCGGCGTCATGCTGGCCGGCGCCGCCCAGACCTACCTCAACCGCCACGGCGTCAAGGTCGGCGATCGCCCGGCGGTCGTCACCGCCCATGACAGCGCCTGGCACACGGCCTTCGACCTCGCCGAGGCTGGGATCAAGCCCGCCGCCATCGTCGATCTCCGTCCTGCGGTGGACGCCGCCCTGGTCGACCGCGCGCGCTCGCTCGGCATCGAGGTCCTGCTCGGCCACACCGCCACCGGCACCCAAGGCCGCCTGCGGGTCAAGGCGCTGCGCGTCAACCCGCTGCACGACGGCAGGCCCGGCGCTGCTCGCAGCATCGCCTGCGACGCCGTGCTGATGTGCGGCGGCTGGACACCCTCGCTGCACCTGTTCAGCCACACCCAGGGCCGCCTGGCCTGGGACGAGGCGCTGCAGGCCTACCTCCCCGGCCAGACGAATGAGGTCGTGCACATCGCCGGCGCCGGCCGCGGCCTCTGGGGCATCGCCGCTGTGCTGGCCGACGGCGCCGCCGCTGGCGCCCGGGCGGCCCGCGACGCCGGCCGCATGGCCGATGCGCAGGCCCACACCGTCACCGCCGACCGCACCGGCACCGGCGTCACGCTCAAGGAGCTGCCGACCGACCGCAATCCGGCCACCGCCAAGGCCTTCATCGACTTCCAGAACGACGTCACCGCCAAGGACATCCGGCTGGCCGTGCGCGAGGGCATGCGCTCGATCGAGCACGTCAAGCGTTACACCACCAACGGCATGGCGACCGACCAGGGCAAGATGTCGAACATCAACGGCCTGATGATCGCCGCCGACGCGCTGGCCAAGGCCCCGCCGCAGGTCGGCCTCACCACCTTCCGGCCGCCCTACACCCCCACCACCTTCGGCACCTTCGCCGGCTATCACCAGGGCGAGACCTTCGACGTCACCCGCAAGACCCCGATCGATCCCTGGGCCGAGGCTGCCGGCGCCGTGTTCGAGCCGGTCGCCCTGTGGCGCCGTGCCTGGTACTTCCCGCAGGCGGGCGAGGACATGCACGCCGCCGTCGCCCGCGAGTGCCGCGCGACCCGCGCCTCGCTCGGCATCTTCGACGCCTCGACTCTCGGCAAGATCGAGGTCGCGGGACCGGACGCCGTCACCTTCATGGAGCGGATGTACACCAACCCCTGGGCCAAGCTCGGGGTCGGCCGCTGCCGCTACGGCCTGCTGCTCGGCGAGGACGGCTTCATCCGCGATGACGGCGTGATCGGCCGGCTGGCCCAGGACCGCTTCCACGTCACCACCACCACCGGCGGCGCCGCCCGCGTGCTGAACATGATGGAGGACTATCTCCAGACCGAGTGGCCCGAGCTGAAGGTCTGGCTGACCTCGACCACCGAGCAATGGGCGACGATCGCCCTGAACGGCCCGAACGCCCGCAAGCTGCTGGAACCGGTGGTCGAGGGCCTCGACCTCGCCGACGCCGCCTTCCCGCACATGGCGGTCGCGGAATGCACGGTCGCGGGATTTCCGGCGCGGCTGTTCCGCGTCTCCTTCACCGGCGAGCTCGGCTTCGAGGTCAACGTCCCCGCCCGCCACGGCCGCGCCCTGTGGGAGACGCTGTGGCAGGCCGGACAGCAATACGGCATCTGCACCTACGGCACCGAGACGATGCACGTGCTGCGCGCCGAGAAGGGCTACATCATCGTCGGCCAGGACACGGACGGCACGCTGACCCCCGACGATGCCGGCCTGTCCTGGGCGATCGGCAAGGCCAAGCCCGACTTCGTCGGCAAGCGGTCCCTGGCCCGCCCCGACATGGTGGCGAAGGGGCGCAAGCAGCTGGTCGGCCTTCTGACCGAGGATCCCAAGACCGTGCTGCAGGAAGGGGCCCAGATCGTCGCCGATCCGGGCCAGCCGAAGCCGATGACCATGCTCGGCCACGTCACCTCCTCCTATTGGAGCGAGGCGCTCGGCCGCTCGATCGCCATGGCCGTCGTGGTCGACGGCCGCGACCGCGAGGGCGAGACGCTGCACATCCCGATGCCGGACGGGACCCTGAAGGCCCGTGTCGTCGCCAGCACGGTCTTCTACGACCCCGAAGGCACCCGGCTCAGGGCCTGAGATGGAGAGCGCCATGAACGACATGACCGTGCAGCTCGCCGCCGTGACGATCACCGAGCTGCCCCCGGCCACGCGGATCTCGCTCCGCCTCGCCGACCGCGAGGCCGCCGCCGGCGCGCTCGGCCTCGACCTGCCGTCCCGGATCGGCCAGCGCGCCGTCGCCGGCGACCGCAGCGCCCTCTGCCTCGGTCCCGACGAGTGGCTGGTCGAGGCGCCGGCCGCCGCCGGCGGCGCCCTCGCCGCCACCCTCGGCGACCTCGCCACGCGCCTGCCGCTCAGCGCCGTCGAGGTCTCCGACCGCGAGATCACCCTCGCGCTCGAGGGCCCGGCCGTCCTCGACCTGCTGGCCACCGGCTGCCCGCTCGACCTCGCCCGGATGCCGACGGGCGCCGGCACCCGCACCGTCTTCGACACCGTCCAGGTGGTGCTGACCCGCGAGGCCGAGGACCGCTTCCACCTGACCGTCTGGCGCTCGTTCGCCCCGCATGTCCGGGCGCTGCTCGATCTCGCTGCCCGCGAACTCGCTGCCGGCCTCTAGGCTCGGGACAAGGAATCCGCCATTCACGATTTCACCGCTATGATGGTCCGGGCGAGCGTGCCCGGACCGGGCTCGGAGGCCGGATGTTCCTGAGCGTCTTCGACATCTTCAAGGTCGGCGTCGGCCCATCGAGCTCCCACACCATGGGCCCGATGCTTGCCGCCGCCCGGTTCCTGGATGCCCTGCACGCCGGCACCGACCGCGTGCCCGGTTCCGGTGTACCGGCGCGGATCGAGGCAAGCCTCCATGGCAGCCTCGCCTTCACCGGCAGAGGGCACGCCACCGACCGCGCCGTGATCCTGGGCCTGCTCGGCTTTCGCCCCGAGACCCTCGACTCCGACGAGGCCGAGCGTCGCGAAGCGGCTCTGCGGGCGACCGGCCGGATCGAGGTCCCGGGCATCGGCCCGCTCGCCTTCGACCCGGAGACGGGCGTCGTCTTCGACTACGGCCCGCCGCTCCCCGGCCACGCCAACGGCCTCGTGCTCCGCGCCTTCGACGGCGCCGGTAACCTCCACCTTACCGAAACCTACTATTCGATCGGGGGAGGCTTCGTGCTCACCGAGCGGGAACTCGACGGCCGCGGCGCCACGGCCGACGCCACCGCCCGCCCATTTCCCTTCGCCACCGCCGCGGAGATGCTGGCCATGGGCGACGCCGCCGGCCTCAGCATCGCAGCGATGAAGCGCGCCAACGAGGGACCCGATCTCGATACCGGCCTCGACCGCATCTGGCAGGCGATGGACGACTGCATCGACCGCGGCCTTGCCACCGACGGCACGCTGCCGGGCGGCCTCAAGGTGCGGCGCCGGGCGCGCGCCATTCACCAGGCGCTCCTCGCCGAGCGCGGCTCCAACCGCGCCCAGCCCCATGCTGCAAATGACTGGCTTTCGGTCTACGCGATGGCAGTGAACGAGGAGAACGCCGCCGGCGGCCGCATCGTCACCGCCCCGACCAACGGTGCGGCCGGGGTGGTGCCGGCCGTTATCCGCTACTACCGCGACCATTGCGTCGGGGCGAGCCATGAGGGCATCCGCGACTTCCTGCTGACCGCGGCGGCCGTCGGCGGGATCATCAAGACCAACGCCTCGATCTCCGGCGCCGAGGTTGGCTGCCAGGGCGAGGTCGGCTCTGCCGCGGCCATGGCCGCGGCTGGCTTCTGTGCTGCCCTGGGCGGCACCAACGCGCAGATCGAGAATGCCGCCGAGATCGCGCTCGAACACCATCTCGGCATGACCTGCGATCCCATCCGCGGCCTCGTCCAGGTCCCTTGCATCGAGCGCAACGGCCTTGGCGCGATCAAGGCGGTCGCCGCCGCCTCGCTCGCGCTGCGCGGCGACGGCACCCATGTCGTGCCGCTGGACGCCTGCATCGAGACGATGCACCAGACCGGCCGCGACATGAGCGTCAAGTACAAGGAAACCTCGACCGGCGGACTCGCGGTGAACCTGCCGGGGTGCTGATGTGTCCTCAGGCGCGTGCGAGTGGTCGGTGTAGCGGACCGGCGGCGCGAAATCACGGCCCGAACCGTTGGCGTGTCCGGGGTGTTGTCCGATCGGACAGCGTGAAAGGACAAGCTCGTGGGGGTGACCATCAGGCCACAGGTCGGCGCTCTTCCCGTCCGCTTCGAGGACGACGGCACCCTCAAGGTTCTCCTGATCACCAGCCGCCGCTCGCGGAAGTGGATCATCCCCAAGGGGAACCTGATGAACAGCCTGGCACCGCGTGACGCCGCCGCCCGCGAGGCCTTTGAGGAGGCCGGCGCCATCGGGTCGATCGAGGGCTGCCCGCGCGGATACTATCGGCATCGCAAGCGCAAGGTGCGGCGGCAGTTGCGATGCCGGGTCGCGGTCTACGTGATGGCAGTGGAGCAGAGGGTTGAACGCTTCCCGGAGCGAGAGGAACGCGCGGTCCGCTGGTTCACGGTTGCCGACGCCCGAGACGTCGTCCGGAACCGGAGGTTGAGACAGCTGATCGCCCGAGTCTCGGCCGAGCTCATCTCTTCCGGTCGCGCGCTGCACGAACTGCCCGCCTGACGCAAGCCGGCCGCGCATGCCGTGGCCGGTTGGATCGGCCAAGGCTCGGCAAGCTTCGTTGCGCCCAGGCTGTCACGCTGAAGGAGATCAGCTACATCCACGCCGAAGGCTATGCCGCCGGCGAGTTGAAGCACGGGCCGATCGCGCTGATCGACGACAAGGGCCGGTGCCAAGCAGCAGTCGGTCAATTGAGAGTGAGTTGCGGCCCGCGCCGATCGATCTTCTGGCTGGCGCGCAGGATGTCTCCGGGCTTGATGTCCGTCCGCTCGTCCGCCGCGATCTCCTGGTACTGGCCATCCACCTGACGGGTGATAGCATAGGACGTCGTCAAGGTCGCGACGGCGTCAGTGGCGTCCGTCATCTCCTTCTTCACCTCCGAAAGCGTGACAAGAAGGGACGCCAGCTTCTGGTCGGCACGGGCGATCTCGAAATCAGCCTCGCGGATTCCGGCGGCATCCTCGTCGTCCCGGCTGCTCCGCAATTCGATCCGACGCTGTTCGATGTCCAGCAGATTCTGGCGCGCGCGCGCCAGATAGGATTGCTGCTCCAGCGTGTCCCGCTGGGCCACCGAATAGCTCCGCTGCGCTTCACGCAGCCGCGTCAACTGGGTGAGCTTCTGGTCGGCCAGGGTCTGCATCGCCTTCACGTCCTCGGCCAACAGAGCCAGCTCGTCGTTGTGAAGCTTGATGGCCTGCTCCAGCGTCGCGATCTCCTGCTCGTAGCTGACGCGCTGCGCCTGCAGCGCCTGGTCCTGACTCTCCAGCGACGCCTTGCGGACGGTGAACAGGTTCTTCTCGCCCTCCACGATCCGGTTCAGCGCATCGGTGTCCTGGATGGTGTCATGCGGCGGCAGGACGAAGGAGAAATCTTCGGCCCTGTCCATCTCGGCCTTGAGCCGGGCCCGGCGCACCTGGAGAGAAAAGCGCTGGAGCTGGCTATCGATATAGTCCTGCTCGGTGCTGATGATCTGGAGACGGTTGTTCTCCAGAGTCAAGGTGGGCTTCTTCAAGCCGCCACCGACGGCGAGAAGCTCCAGCGCGATCATGCCGGGCCGATACGGGTATGGGCCGGGCTTCTCGACCTCTCCCAGGACGAAGACCGGCGCGTACTCCTGGATCGACACGCTGACGGCGTTGCCCGACGGAACATGCTCCTCCAGCTCGGCGCCGATCCGCTTGGCGATCTCACCGGTGGTCTGTCCGCCGACATCGACGTCACCGAGCAGCGGATAGCCGATGCTTCCGTCGGGACCGACGCGGAACTGGCCGGTGAGCGTCTCCTGCCCATAGACCTTGATCATCAGGGTATCGCCGGGACCGACATGGTAGGCGCCATCGCCGGCCGCGGCGGGCGGCGCAATGTTCACCCAGAGAAGAGCCGCGAGCAGGCAAGGGAGGATACGTCCCGCGATCCGCCGGTTCGGAGCCCGTCGCGAACACGCCGAAGCTGTCATCCTCATCCGGGTCTCCGTGCTCATGAGCCGCCCCTTTGCGCTTCCTTCACAAGGCCAATGCCCTGGCCGCGGAGGTCGGGCGGACGCGGTTGGTCGATTTCGGGAGGCCATTGGGCGAAAGATCCGCTCTCGTAGCGCGCCTGGGGACCCGCGGGGACACCGTTGAGGACCACGCCCGAGACCGCGACCCCGCGGAAGGCGAGTTGCCGGACGGCTGTGGCAACGGCCTCCGTGTTGGTCTGGCCCCAGCGCACGACCAGGATGACGGCGTCCGCCAATCCCCCGATCTGCGCTGCGTCGCTGGAGGTCGAGGTCGGGGCGGTGTCGAGAATGATGAGATCGTACCGCTTTCTCAGCTTCGAAAGTGCCTCACGCAGAGTGGTCCCCCCGAGGATGCAATCGACAGAGTCGCTGAACGGCGCCGGGACGATGAAATGCGCCGGCGACCGCGGATCGGCCTGGATCCCGTCCTCCAATGACTGTGCGCCGCCAATCACACCGGGCAGCGGCGGAGCCGCCGGCCTTCCGAACTGGGCGGCAATCGCAGGCTTGCGGAGGTCCGCGTCGACGACGATGGCCTTGACCCCGGACCTGGCCACCGAACGCGCCAACGAAACTGCGAGGCTGGTCTTGCCCTCGCCGGCATGAACCGACGTGAGCATCAGGACCTGTGCGCGACGGGTCGCCGGCGCCAGCTGGAGCGTCGATCGAAGAGCGCGGACGGCCTCACTGAACGCGGACCGGGGCTGGTCCACCACGAATTCGGACACGGTCGCTGGGCGCTTCACCCCCCGAATCTGGGGAACGAGGTCGATCACGGGAACGCCGACCGCCCTTTCCAGTTCCTCCGGAGATCGGACCCGGTCATCGAGATTTTCGCGCAGCAGCGCGAGACCGAAGCCGAAACCGAGGCCAGCAAGGAGTCCGAGCGCGGCATAGGGAACGAGTTTCGGGCTCGCCGGCACAGATGGCGGTTCGGCCTCGGAGACCATGCGGGCCTCCCGAACGGCATAGCCCTCCTGCTCGATCGTCTGCTTGTAGCGATTGAGATAGGTCTCGTAGATCGTGCGGTCGGCGGTGGCCTCGCGCTCCAATTGGTTGAGCTGCACCCGCGCATCGCTGTTGTTGCTCAGGTCGACCTCGGCCTCGTCAAAGGCAGCTTGCAGCGCAGTCTCCTTGCGTCGGGCGACATCGAGCTCGTTGTCGAGGCTCTTGAGGATGCGCTGCACCTCGACCGCGATCTGCTGCTTGAGTGAATCCAGCTGAGACTGAAGAGATGGCAGCTGGCTGCTCTTGATGGTGCCCGTGGCCTGCAGCTCCGACAGGCTGCGTTCAACCTTCGCCTGTTCGGCACGAAGTGACTGGATCGTTGCGGATCCCAGAACCTGGGCGAAGTTGTCCAACCCGCCCTCGGTCTGAGAGAGCGTCTTCGCGGTCTCGAGCCTGGCCTCGGCGTCGGCGCGGCTGGACCGGACCTGGACCAATTCGAGGTTCAGGGCATTGATCCGCTGGGTCGCCAGCGTCATTCCGTCGGATTCGACGAGCCCAGCATCGCGGCGGAAGCGCTCAGCCGTCGCCTCGGAGGCCTCAAGCCGCTGCCGCAGGTCATCGAGCTTTGCGCCGAGCCATTCGCTGGCCTGCCGGGTGGCTTCCGACTGGACTGAGGCCTGATAGGAGAGATAGGCCTCGCCGAACGCATTGGCGGCAGCCGCGGCAAATTTGGGATCCTCCGCCACGTAGGAGATGAAGATCGTGTAGGACCGGCCGTCGTTGCTCACCAGGAGGTTGCCAAGCAGGCGATCGATCACATCACGCTGCGACGGCGTCTCCCCCGCATCGGATTGCGGCTCCGACTGGTCTGGTGAGGGTTGCCCGACGACCACGCGCCATCCGTCCCCGATCCACCGTTCGATCTTCTGCCGGAAGTTCTCGACCAGCGGCGGCGCGATGTCGGCCCGCTGGTAACCCTCATGCTCGAGAATGCGCACGACGCGGTCGGCCATCGTCCGGGACGAGATGACGTCGAGCTCGGTCCGAAGAACCGGGCTGTCCTGAGGCAATTGGGAGACCACAGCGTCAACAGGCAGGACCTGAACCCGGCGGACATCGATCGCGACGACGACCTCCGCAACATAGCGCTGCTGCGCCTGCGTGTAGAGGAAGGCGGCGATACCCATCGCGGCGGCCACCGGAATCCAGACAGCCCATTTCCGCCGGCGAAATATCCGGAAATAATCTTTTAGGGTTCGCGTCCGCCGATCGGATTTGTCATCGCTCTCTATCACGAACGCCCACCCTCATGCTGAGCCAATGCCAATTAAGTACAAAACTACATAGTTCTATCTGAACCGCCCCTGGGCATCATGTCATTAATCTTATAGGCCACTTCGGTTCTATTCTTTGCCTTGAGCTTTTTCATGATATTCCGGATGTGGACTTTTACGGTGCTCTCACAGAGATTGAGCTCATAGGCGATGATCTTGTTCGCCTTGCCTCGGCGCAACGCATCGGCCACTGCCGCTTGCCGGGCGGTGAATAGACCGTTCATCACGCCATTCTGAGGCGGTTTATCCCCCGACAGATGTTGCTGAAAGGAGGCGAGGCTACTGGCCGGAACGAAGATCCCTCCAGCGCGTGCCAAGCGGACCGCCTCGATGGCAACGTCTAGACCCACGCTGGTGGGAATATAGCCGCGCGCGCCATATTCGAGTATCTTCATGACATGAGCCATCTCTTCCACATCACCGATCACGATCGTTGGAATATCTGCGAAGCTCGACGCCAGGAATTTCACAGACTCCATCACATCGAGGTCGTTCGCATTTCGCCACCCGATATTGAACAGTATGGCCGATGCTTGATTGTGAATCTCTGTCGCACTTTTCCATTCATCGATACTGGAGAAGGCGGAAGATTCCATGTTTGAATTTCTCGACCGAAATCCCCTGATCAGGCATTCCAGCTCAAGCTTGCGATAGTCGATCACGGCGATGTGGATATCGCCGGCACTTTCGGAGACCATCGCGTCGCCTGTGGAACGATGCTTCAGCCCCGATACATCGGGAAGCTCATACACCCTCGAGTTTGCTTCGGATGGCCCGAGGTAGTTCTTGGCAACCCCGGTGGTCGAAAATTCCAGATGGTGTGACATATTATTTCCCCCTGTGATGAGAGGTCGCCTCCGTCGTCAGAGCGACATTTCATCAAGTTTTAAGCAAATTTGCTCCGCACCTATCTTGGCAGCCTGCCCCTTCAACCCCTTCGTTTCCTCAGGATGCGGCAGTCGAAACTGCCGCTCCCGCTAGGTATATTTGCATTTATCAAAGTATAGTTTGGACGTTTCCTGCCTGATGGCAGGACACCCTCTGGACCAGGGTCGTCATAAAGCATAATAAGCGATTGGGACGTTTTGGGAATTAACCTAAATTAGGCGATCTGTACTCCTTTGGGTTCAGCGCCCCGAACGAGTTTGCTAGGAACATGGGGATCTGCGCGCTTCTGCATGACGCGGGCATTCTTACAGCGGCATGGTCGGCCCGAAATTGGTGATGACGCTCCCCCTCCAGGCGCCCGAGGCGCAACCCCGCCCACCGGTGAACCAGACCGGAATGGAGTAGGGACTTGCCTCCATTGATCCGGTTCACCCGGCCAATTGCAGGACCTGGCAGCTGCCTGTCAGCTCGCCGACGGCACTCGCCAGCACCCGAGCTTGGGGGCATCAAAAGGCAGCTTCATGCCAGCCGGGCTCCGCTCCATGCCGACCGAACGATCGTGTGCAGGCCTCTGCGCAAGGCTTTGCAGCGCAGCGTCCTGGCGTGTCACCAAGCCCGCCCCTCCAAGCCTCAGGCTTGCCACTTCAACTCCTGAAGATCTTGCGCGACGACGCGCGGCCCAGGCCGAGATAGGCGGCGTCGAAATCGGCAAGCTCCACCAAGCCAGGCCGGTCGAGAAACTCGACCTCGGAATTCCGGAAGACGACGAGCCCGAGCTGCCGCAGGTTCCGCAGCACGCGGTTGACGTGAATGGCCGTCAGCCCGAGAGCGTTGGCCAGATCGTGCTGGGCAAGCGGGCAGAAGAACCCCGACGAGCTGCCCTGGCCGATGAACTCCAACCGAACGGACAGCTCGAGAAGGAGGTGGGCCACGCGCGCTGCGGCGGACCGGCGCCCGATCGCGACCAGGCGCTCCCCCATGATGGAGCTCTCAAGGCTGGAGCTCCAGAGAAGCGCCCCACCCAGGCGCGGCCATTGCCTTGACACAGCAAACAATGCTTGAGGCGAGATCGAGGCGACCTCGATTGGCGTTATGCTGGCGAAGTTAAATCCGGAACCGTTGACGAACATGCCACCCAATCCGAACAAATCCCCAGGCAGCAAGAAATCTATGATCTGCCGCAACCCGTTAGGAAGATCTTTGAATGAGTATCCCCAACCAGCGCCCAGGACCAGAACTCGGAACTGCTTGTCCGAATCATTCATTATTTCCAGGCGGAGCGCGTACTGCTCGCGGGTAGCAAGCAACTCTTTTAAAGCATGAGCTTCCGACGGCGATGGTGTAAAATATCGACCGATCTTCAGCAGCAGAGCTTCCTCCAGCCCAACCATATTGTTACCTGCGAGCAGACCTAGATCCAACCTTCGCACTACTGCTTCGGCGCGTCATCGAATGCAGAATTATTATTCAGTATATTTCAGACGATGTATTTGTCACATTCTCGACCCCCAATCCTCCGGTTCCTAGGACAGCCATACGGCATAAGACATATAATAATAATCCCTGCACATTATGATGGTCCGATCCACTATGGATGCCAGAAGCAGCACATCATCAATCAACATATACCGGCGCCGCATATCCCGTTATTCTGGATCCACATACCCGTATCCGCACACCCAGCTTTCCGGCCACTGTATCATACAGTTTGCATCATATTTTATCTTATTAAGGTCGGATTAGTTTCAAATCCGATGCAATGACTCGGCCTGATACCGAGAGCTGCCCGCATCTTGCGCGGAGCTAGCCCAGCGCCAGGGCGATGGAAGACCGACCCGATGGGCTGCGCTCACCGTCCCGGCGACCGTCACTGCCTGTTCGCCGCGCCTCGTCGAGCCACCAGCGGTAGGTATTCCGGATCCCGCTATCCAAGTCGATTCCAGCTTGCCACCCCAAACGCGTGATCCGCCCCACATCGAGCAACTTCCGTGGAGTGCCGTCCGGTCGTTGCGTGTCAAAGGCGAAGGCGCCACTGTAACCGACTGCCTTTGCAACCAGCCGCGCGAGGTCGGCTACGGAGACGTCGGATCCCGTGCCGATATTGATCGGAGTCGGGTCCTCGTATCGCCGCATGGCGAGGATGCAGGCATCGGCGAGATCGTCGACGTGCAGGAACTCGCGACACGGCCGTCCAGAGCCCCAGATCTCGACGGTCGCCTGGCCGCGGACTTTGGCCTCATGAATTCGACGGATCAGTGCCGGCAGCACATGCGCGGTTTCCAGATCGAAATTGTCATGAGGCCCGTACAGATTGGTCGGCATCGCTGAGATGAAGCGGCAGCCATATTGGCGGGCATAGGACTCCACCAACTTCACCCCGGCGATCTTGGCGATCGCATACGCCTCGTTGGTCTTTTCGAGCGCCCCGGTCAGGAGCTGGTCCTCGCGGATCGGCTGGCCCGTGTCGCGGGGATAAATGCAGCTCGATCCCAGATACAGCAACTTCTCAACGCCGATCTGATGCGCCGCATGGATTACATTGGCGGCGATCATGAGATTCTCATAAAGGAATTCGGCCGGGTAGGTCGCGTTGGCGACAATCCCGCCGACGCGCCCCGCCGCAGCGAAGACGATTTCCGGCCGCTCCCGCCGCATCCAGTCCCCTGTGGCCGCTTGGCTGGTCAAGTCGACTTCTGTCCGATCCGCGATGAGAAGAGTGCAACCTTCCCGCGCAAGCCGGCGGACGAGTGCCGACCCCACCATGCCCCGGTGACCGCTGACCCAGACCCGCTTGCCGCGCAACTCGAGTGGCGGACGGGCGACGATGTCACTCATAACGGTCATTGCGCCCGGCCTCCCGCATCACGGCGATCAAATCCGAATTCACCATCTCGGCGACCAGATCACCGAACGAGATGGTGTGGCTCCAGCCGAGCTTCTCCCGGGCCTTTGCCGGATTGCCGAGCAGGAGATCGACTTCGGTCGGGCGGAAATATCGCGGATCGATTTCGATCAGCGGCATACCGGTCCTGGCGTCCAGGCCCTTCTCGTCGACGCCCGTCCCGATCCATTCGATGTCGCGGCCCGCCGTCCGAAAGGCGAGTTCGACGAACTCCCGCACGGTGTGGGTCTCACCCGTTGCCAGCACATAGTCGTCGGGAACGTCCTGCTGGACAATGCGCCACATCCCTTCGACATAGTCGCGCGCATGCCCCCAGTCGCGCCGCGCATCCAGATTGCCGAGGTAGAGGCACTTCTGCAGGCCTCGCTCGATCGCCGCGACGGCCCGGGTGATCTTCCGGGTGACGAAAGTCTCACCCCGGATCGGGCTCTCGTGGTTGAACAGGATGCCGTTCGAGGCATGAAAGCCATATGCCTCGCGGTAGTTGACGGTCATCCAATAGGCATAGAGCTTCGCGATCGCATAGGGACTGCGGGGATAGAAGGGCGTGCGCTCGTCCTGCGGGACCGCCTGGACACGTCCGAACAACTCTGAGGTCGATGCCTGGTAGAACCGGCATCGATCGCCCAGCTTCAGGATCCGCAACGCCTCGAGCAACCGCATCGTCCCGAGGGCGTCGGCGTTCGAGGTGTATTCCGGTGTCTCGAAGCTGACCTGGACATGGCTCTGCGCACCAAGGTTGTAGATTTCGTCCGGACTCACGTCCTGGATGATGCGGCAAAGATTGGTCGAATCGGTGAGATCGCCATAGTGGACATGGAATCGGACGGAGTCGCTATGCGGATCCTGGTAGAGATGGTCAATCCGCTGGGTATTGAAAGAGGATGACCGCCTCTTGATTCCGTGAACAATGTAATTTTTAGATAAAAGAAGTTCCGTCAGGTAAGCTCCGTCCTGTCCTGTAACGCCAACAATCAAGGCGATCTTTTCCGGCATGTCCAACTCCGAAGACCATTACAGAGGCAGATGGATTTTATTTAGAATGTGAGTTATAATTTATGCTGATTAAAGCAAATAGGCATCCTATACAAAAGGCGGAGACCCTACATCTGTGCGAGGCATGGAGCCGCCTCACATAGGAGGCCTTGCCGGTAGAGCGAAACGACACCGGCAAAAGGCGCAGCCCTGCTGATCCGGCGCCGGCCGCAGTCGGGTCGCGGCGCCCCGCATCGCATCATGGTGGATCGAAGCAACAGCCTGGGCGGAACGATGGAACGACCGATACGTCTCATGACCGGCAGAACTCGTTCACCGCCCGCGCGATCTGCTCCACTGCGGCGGCGGGCAGTCCGGGATAGATCGACAGTGATAGGGTCTGTGCCGACAGCGCTTCGGAGACAGGAAATCGGCCGGGCCCATAGCCCAGGTCGGCATAGGCGGGCTGGAGGTGGACCGGGAGCGGGTAGTGGATGCCGGTTGCGATGCCGATCTGCGCGAGCCGCGAGCGCACGAGATTCCGTTCGCTGATCCGAATGGCGTAGATCTGATAGGCGTGGTCTCCGCCGACCGGCCATGCCGGTCTCTGGATCGCAGCCCCTTCGAAAGCCTGGTCATAGAATGACGCGATGCGCCTTCGATCCTGGATCCATTGGTCCAGATATCGAAGCTTGACACCTAGAGCGGCCGCCTGAACCGCATCCATGCGATAGTTGAAGCCATGGCGGACGTGGTTGTGCCTGCCGCTCTGACCCATGTCCCGGAGGCACCGGATGGTCTCGGCCAAGTCCGGGCGATTCGTGACGACCGCGCCGCCATCGCCATACCCCCACAGAGTCTTGCCGGGATAGAAGCTGAAGCATCCCATGTCGCCGAACGTTCCTGCGGCAAGGCCATTGCGGTCCGCCCCGTGGGCCTGGGCTGCGTCCTCGATCACCCAGAGCCGATGACGGCGCGCAATCGGCAGAATCCGGTCCATGTCCGCGAGGCGGCCGTGCAGGTGCACCGGGACGATGGCCTTGGTCGCCGGGGTCAGGACCTGCTCGATCGCTGATGGGTCCATCGTCCAGGTTTGCGGGTCGATGTCGACGAACACCGGCTTCGCTCCGGTCTGGATGATGGCCGCGACTGTCGCGACGAAGGCGGCCGGAACCGTCACCACCTCGTCGCCCGGTCCGATGCCGGCCGCCAGCATGGCGAGATGCAACGCCGAGGCACCTGAGTTGACGGCGACCGCATCGCGCGCGCCGCAATAGGCGGCGAAGGCATCCTCGAACTCGGCGATGGCGGGATGCGTCGGGTAGTCGCCGCTTCGGACGACATCGAGTATCGCGCGCTCGACCTCAGCCCCGATGATGCGGTGCTGGGCCGCCAGATCCATGAACGGGATCATGACCTTTCAGGGCAGTCGCTGCGGTCGGCCGAACTGTCGCGCAGGCACATGAAGATAAGCCGCTCCAACCCGGTCGTGAGGCGCACGAAAACAATCATAATGCTTCATAAGGATTGGCTTCGCCCTTCTCGATCCACGCTCATTTGCGATAGATCTGAATCTTTACTGCCTTATTATTGTGTCATGCGCTCCAGAGCTTCGTATTTCGCAATCTTCATCGACATTGCGTCAGGCCGCAGGCTCTGAAATCGAGTGCAGGATATAGCCTTTGATGGAAAGCAAGGGGCTGGCAAAGAGAGATAGAGCCGATCGGCAAATGCGATCAGCCAATGGATCCGGGTCCTCCATCCGGATAGTGCTACCGCCGGCAAATTCCGTACCGATCCGCCAGCATCTACGACCAGTGGAGGGAACGGTCCCGTTTGGAGCGGTCTCGATACCGCCTTTGCCTTCCTTGTTGGGCCAGTGGGCCCTCCTCACAATGGCGTCCGGGCTAAACTTCAGATTCGGTTCGATACATCATCAAAGGGCGGGAAACACGCCACGCCGCTGTGTTTTCCGGCGCGAAATCGTCGCTGACCCACCACCGACGACGACGATCATTGGCCCTGCGGCCTGACGCTTCATTCAACGATCCGTGAGCGACGGACAGATGAAAATCATTCTGGCGAACCGCTATTTGTATCCAGACGAGTCGGCGACCAGCCGCATGACGTCCAGCCTGGCCTTTGCACTCGCCCGGAAGGGCTTTGATGTACATGGCTTGGCAAGCAGGCAGTTTCACAATGACCGCGCCCGGCATCTGCCGGCCCGGGAGATGACAAACGGCATCACCATCCACCGCCTGGCGACATCCGGCTTCGGCCGCGACCGGCTCTGGGGCCGTGCGCTCGACTACCTCACCTTTCACCTGTTCGCCGTGTTCTGGGTGCTACGGCACGTGCGGCCGGGGGATGTTGTTGTCGTGTGCACCGACCCTCCGCTCCTCTCCGTCACCCTGGCCCTGCCCCTCAGGCTGAAACGGGCCCGGATGGTGAACTGGCTTCACGACCTGTTCCCCGAGGTCGCGCTGGAGTTGTCGATTGTCAAAAAGGGCCGAGCCGGCCGAGTGGCGCTGGCCCTGCGCGACTGGTCGCTCCGCCGGGCGGTGTGCAACGTCGCCCCGATCGATCGGATGGCCCGCCTCCTCGAGAGCCGCGGAATTCCCGCCGAGCGCCTTGATGTCGTGCATCACTGGTCGGACGGCGCGGCGATCCGCCCGATCCCGCGGGAGGCGAACCCGCTTCGCCGGGACTGGAAGCTGGAGGGCGCCTTCGTCGTCGGCTATTCGGGCAATTTCGGGCGCGCCCACGAATTCGACACCATCCTCGGCGCCGCGGCGCGGCTGAAAGACCGGGACGATATCCGCTTCCTGTTCATCGGCGGCGGGCACAAGCGGGCGGCCATTGAAGCGGAGATACGGGCGCAGGGGCTGGACAACGTCATCCTCAAGCCGCTGCAGCCGCGCGAGCTGCTGGCCGAAACCCTCGGCCTGGCGGATGTCCATCTGGTATCGCTCCTGCCTCCGCTCGAGCCCTTCGTCATCCCGAGCAAGTTCTATGGCATCCTGGCCGCCGGCCGGCCCACCCTTTTCATCGGCGACCTGGAGGGTGAGATCGGACTGGTCCTTCAGCAGCACCGCTGCGGACATGCCGTTGCCATCGGCGATAGCGAAACCCTGGCCCGCCATATCCTCGATCTGCGGGATTCGCCCCGGCAGTTGAACGAGATGGCGACCAGCGCCCGACGGCTGTTCGACACCGACTACACCGAGGGCCGAGGGTGCCGCGAATGGATCGAGCTGCTGTCGCGGTATCTGCCGTCGGCGGCCAGCGACGTCGCGTCCCGGAAGCCCAGCACAGCGATTCCTGCCGCCGAGAGGAGCCGGCCATGAACGAACGCGTGGTCGTCAGCCAACTCGGCGCCCGCATGGACTATGCGGTGCCACGCATCCTGAACGCGCACGGCATGCTGGAGCACTTCTACACCGACATCTGCGCGACCAGGGGGTGGCCCCGTCTGCTCGAATACATCCCCCGCCGTTTCCAACCGGCAGGGATCCGGCGGCTGGCCGGACGTCGGCCGTCCGGCATCCCGCCTCAGCGCATGACATGCTTCCCCGGCGTCGGCCTGTCCTTCGCGCTGCGGCGGATGCGGGCGCATGCGCAACCCGATGAAAGAATGAGAGCGGAACTCGATGCGGGCCGGCGCCTGTCCGAGCTCGTCGTCCGACACGGCTTCGGCCAGGCCAGCGGCTTCTATGGCTTCATCCGCGAATGTCTGGAGCCGCTCCAGGCGGCGCGGGCCCGCGGGATGTGGACCGCCGTCGAGCAGAACATCGCAGCCTGGGAACTGGTCGATCGCCTGGAACGCGAGGAGCAGGAGCGCTTTCCGGACTGGATATCCGACGTCACCGAAGACGCGTCCTCGGAGGCCTATGCCTCTCGTGAGAGGGCGGAATGGGCGGAGGCCGATCTGATCGTCTGCCCTTCCGAATTCGTCCGCCAGAGCGTGTCGCAATATGGCGGGCCGATCGACCGCTGCGTCGTCGTTCCTTACGGCGTCGATACCCGGTTCCAGATCCCGACGCGTGGTCGGCGGGAGGGTCCGCTACGGGTCCTGACCGTCGGCAGCCTCGGCCTGCGCAAGGGCACGCCTTATGTCCTCGAAGCGGCCAGACGGATGAGCGGAATGGCCGACTTCCGCATGGTCGGAAGAGGCGCTGTGCCGTCGGTGGCCTGCGCCGGCCTGGACGGGGTGGTCCAGTTCACCGGCCCCATTCCGCGGCTGGAGATCATTGCCCAATACGCCTGGGCCGACGTCTTCCTGCTGCCGTCGATCTGCGAAGGATCGGCCACCGTGACCTATGAAGCGCTGGCCGCCGGCCTCCCCGTCATCACGACGCCAAACACCGGCAGCGTCGTCCGGGACGGCAAGGACGGATTTGTCGTCCCCATCCGCGACGTCGACGCCATCGTCCAATCCCTCCATCTGCTTCGTGCTGACCGCGCCCGGCTTTTCGAGATGTCGCACAATGCCAAGCTCCGGGCGCAGGATTTCGACCTGGCCGGCTACGGACGGCGGCTTTGCGATGCGCTCGGGAAGGCCCGGGCGCCGGCAGCCGGCAATCCCCGGAAGATTCGCCATGCTTCATGAACGCATCGGATTTCGGTCGGAACCATCCCGCGGTCCCCGAGAGGGGCAGGCTGCGTCCCGGATCAAGATCGCCATGCTGACGGCGTCCGCCTCATTGTCCGATGGCGGGCCACCCACCGCACTCCGGGCCGTGTGCCAGGCGATGCGTCAATCGCCGGCCATCTCGGTCGAGGTATTCGCACTCGATCGCGACGCCGACTCCGACCGGGTGGGCTGGGGGGATATCCCCGTCCATCTCCTGCCCGTCCAGGGGCCCCGCAGCTTCGGCTATTCCCGAAGCCTTCAGGCGGCACTGCGCAGCAGCGATGCCGATCTGCTGCATGTCCACGGCCTTTGGATGTACACCTCGATCGCTGCCAGGCAGTGGGCCGTTCACACCAGGAAGCCCTATGTGATCAGCCCGCGCGGCATGCTCGACCCATGGGCCCTCGCAAACCACGGCTGGAAGAAGCAGCTCGCCATGCGAGCCTATGAGGATGCCCATCTGCGTCGGGCCGCTTGCCTGCACGCGCTGTGCGAGTCCGAGGCGCAGTCGATCCGGGCGCTCGGATTGACGGCGCCGATCTGCCGCATCCCGAATGGCGCCGCCCTGCCCGACGGCATGCCGCTGCCACGTCCTGGCTGGAGAGCGCAGCTGCCCGCGGACGCTCGCATCCTGCTGTATCTCGGCCGGCTCACGCCGAAGAAAGGGCCAGCCCCCCTCATCCGGGCGTGGGCCAACAGCCGGGCGTCGGCGACATCGCCCTGGCATCTCGTCTTCGTCGGGTCCGGCCCCGAAGCCTATTGTGCGGAGCTGAAGGCACTGGCCGCGGGTCTGGGAGTGGGCGAGACGGTGCATTTCGCCGGCCCCCTCTACGGCACGGACAAGGCGGCGGCCTTTGCGTCGTCGGACGCCTTCATCCTGCCGTCGTTCAGCGAAGGCATGCCGAACGCGGCCTTGGAGGCCTGGGCTCACGGCCTGCCGTCGCTCCTCACCCCGCAGTGCAACCTGCCGGAAGGCTTTGAATACGGAGCTGCGATCGCCATCGAGCCGAACGAGCTCGCCATCGCAAACGGGCTTCGGCGGCTGACCGCCATGACCGACGGCGAGCGCCGGGTGATGGGGGGCCGGGGCAGCGCCCTGGTCGCGAAGCGGTTCTCCTGGCAGGTCGTGGCGGCGGAACTGGAGGCGGTTTATCGCTGGTTGCTGGGCCTCCAGGAGCGTCCGGAGACGGTCGACCTCGCCTGACACCTGTCTCCGGGATGCCGGGCCCCGCCAGCCGAAGCGGGCGGGGCTCCTGCTTCAGGCGGCATTGACTCCAGCTGGTCCTGGCGAGGATGCCTTCGGCTTGCGCAGAGACCTGGCGGGCGGTCGGCGAAGGCGTTCATTGACGCTGGGCGCCGCCGGTTCCTGACCGCTTTGATACTCCCGGAACCACTCGATGAATGCGCGCACACCAGCGTCCACCCTGGTCTGCGGGACGTAGCCGGTCAGCGCCTTGAGCAGATCGGGCGAAGCGAACGTCCTGGGCACGTCTCCCGGCTGCATCGGCAGCATGCGCCGGGTCAGCGGTGCCCCGAGATGCCGCTCGATCGTGTCGATGAAGGGCAGCAATCCCACCGGCGCGCCACCGCCGATATTGACGGTCCGGAACGGCGCGATCGGCGAGAGGCTGTCCACGCCCCCCTTGAAGATCACCGGCTGACCCTGCACCGGCGCGATCTCGGCGAGGCGAGCCATGGCCTCCACCAGGTCGTCGACATAGGTGAAGTCCCGCTCCATGCGGCCCTCGCCATAGACGTCGATCGCCTCTCCCTGCAACGCCGCCGAGACGAACTTGAACAGCGCCATGTCCGGACGTCCCCACGGACCATACACCGTGAAGAAGCGGACGGCGGTGATCGGAATGTCATGCAGGTGCGCATAGGCATGAGACATTGCCTCCATTGCCTTCTTGGAGGCGGCGTAAAGGGTCATCGGCTCGTCCGCGCAGTCGACCTCGGTGAACGGACTCTTGGAATTGGCGCCGTAGACCGAGCTGGTCGAGGCCACGATCAGATGCCGCACCTTGAGCTCCCGGACGACCTCCAGCAGGTTGAAGGAACCGACAAGATTGGCATCGACATAGGCGCGCGGATTTTCCAGGCTGTAGCGCACACCGGCCTGCGCAGCGAGATGCACGACAACATCGGGCATGGCCTCCTGCGCCGCTTGCTGCAGTTTACCGGCATCTTCCAGCATGCCGACCACCGGCCTGAACCGCGAATTCTCGGACAGAATGGCGTGGCGGCGCTCCTTCAGCGAGACGTCGTAGTAGGGTGTCAGCCCGTCGTAGCCGACGACGAAGGCGCCCCGCGCGAGAAGCAGGCGCGCCAGATGAAAGCCGATGAATCCAGCCGTACCCGTTACGAAATACCGCATCTGTGCAACCTCTGCTCTAAACCAATTTGCTCGAAGCCGTCGGCCACCGAGATCGAAACCCGAGCCCGGCCTGAAATGCCGCGAAGGTCATCCCTGCGGTGGCGCAAACCGTGTCCGCTCCCGCAGCTTCCGCGCCGGATTGCCGGCATAGATCATCCAGGCATCGAGATCCCGGAAGGCCACGCCGCGCGCCCCGAGAACCGCCCCTTCCCCGACCGTGACACCCGGCCCGACGAAGGCCTCTGCCGCGACCCACGCCTGGGCCTCGATGACGATCGGTCTCGCGCGCAGCGGAAATCGCGCGTCGTCGACGTCATGCGTCCCGGTGCACAGATGCGCGCCCTGCGACACGACGGCGAAATCGCTGATCGTGATGGGGTCGACGTTGTAGCAGGTTACCCCGGGGGCGATCACGGCATGCCGTCCCACCGTGAGGTGAGGCGGCCACCAGATGGTCGTCTGGCCGTAGACACGCGCCGTCGGGTCAATCCGCGCCCCGAAGGCCAGCAGGACCAGGCGCCGCCATCGGTGGAACGGCCGCGGGGTCCAGGCGCCGAGCAAGCTCCAGCAGACCGACCAGGCAAAGCGGCGCAGCCGGTCGCTCAGGGCGAAGGTCGGCCCGCCGAGCCGTGGCTCGAGGCGCGGCGCATCAAGGCTTTTCACAGCACCCTCCCCATCGCTGCGACGGCCGGAGGCGGCGTCATCGTCGCGACGGCCGAAGGCTGTGCAGCTGGCTTGCGAATTCGGGCGAAGAGCAGAGCGGGTATGAGGAAAAACACCATCTGGACCCATGACGAGAGGATCCACTGCGTGTAGTGCGAAATTGTGTGCATCGACGAAACGGCCAGCAGCATATAGAAAAGCTGCGGCGCCGTGTGGCCGGCCATCGCCGCGCCGTAAAGCCGGCTTAGAAAATAGGCGATGATGAAGAACTTGAAAGCACCGAAATACCAGAAGGAGGCATAGGCATCGGTCATACCCGTTTCGGTCGTGCCGGTAGGCTTGTTGTATGCACGATCAAACTGATCTTCGATACCAATCATGAAAGAATCTTTTAGCGGCTTTCCAACCACCTGGGCCGGAATGTAATTCCATACGAGAGTATCCCAATGGAAAGCGCCGTAATCGAAAGATTGGTTCCGATCGACCATGTGAATTCTATACATCGCGTTGCGCATTTCCTCACCGCCGGCGGTGAGTATCCGTTCAAAGTTGTCCAGTACCGAAATCTCCATGAGCTTCGACAGTGCTGGACCATCGTTCTTGACATTCATCTGGCGATAGTCGGCAGTGCTGGTCAGCGCCAGGGTGCCGCCGAGAATCCCTGCCAGCGCCAGAAAATGCGGCACGGCCCGGCGCCATTTGAACCAGATCGCGAGCGCGAAAAGTATGATCAGCTCGGTGGTCTCGCCTCGCTTCCCCGTCCTCATGATCTGCTCGATGTAGAACATTAAATCGACTGCAATAATCGCCACAGCGGGGAACGACCTTCTATTGAAAAAACACAAGAGCGCGATAGCAAGACCGTACGGAAGAAATTCCGAGAAGAATGATATTATCACGTAATAACCGGTGAACATGGTGGCGACGGCCATCTCGATCGGGATTTCGCTCAGTTTGTAGTAAAAATAAGATCCGATCGCCGACAGGATGGCGGAGGCGAGAAGCAGCCGCGTCTCGCTGAACTGCCATTGAAACGCGCGCATGACCGGACGACGATTCGGCATCCAGCCCAGCCGGCACATGGCAAGGCACAGAACCGTGAAGCCGACGGTCTTGGCGTAGAGCCCGGCCGGCATGAATTGATCGACCGCCAGGCCAGGCAGTTGCGGCAGGATGAATGAGAACATCATGGCAGCGGCCAGGAAGGGAAACTCGTACAGCTTCCCGCTCCGTGTCCCTGCCGACACCAACATCCACAGGCACAGGCCAGCCAGCAACCCGGTGAGGATCCAGTTCACAACCGGCTCGCCGCAATCACCGTCGAGCCAACGTCGCTCGGATCACTGCTGAAGCCGGGCCAGGACCGCCCCGGCCCAATCAAAAGCAGGGGCAAGCCAGCGGGGGCGACTGGAAATCTCATTATCATGATATGCCGACATCCCCTGCGATCCATGCAGGACGCTATCACCCCCCACGGAGACCTCAGATCTGCCTATTGGAGTGAAGCCCTACTCCGAAGGGCGGGTTTCAGCCGGGACAAGTCCTGGGGCTTTCTGTTCGGCAGGCGCCCCACCCGCCGGCTCTCGCCACCAAGAGAGGACATACCCGGCAAAAGGATGAGACCCGATGGCGGCTCTACCCCCGATTGCCAGATCACCATGCGCGGATATGCGCGATATGTAGAGAGATGTTCCAAGGGGGGGTGTCTCGGCGCCGCGTTGCAGCCATGCTCATCAAGCGATTTATCTGTGTCACGATGCTTCTGGCATTTTCGAGTGCGGTTGCCGATGGAGGCACGTCCTCGGCTGCAAGCCCGGCCAAATGGCTCTCCGAATCCCGCTTCGTCATCTCGTCGATGGAAACCGGCCCGGTCGGCTATCTCGAAGCGTGGGGCGGCTCGGAATTCGGCTACGCCTATACCTATTCGATCTCGGACGCGCCTGCGGGGGTGACCGTGGATGCCGACAGCGGCATGCTGTCGGTTGCAGCGCAGCTCGCCGTCGCCACCTATGCTTTCAAGACATCGGTGCACAATCGCGGCGACACCTCAAAGATAGCGGATTTCCCGGTCACGCTCGAGGTGGTGGCCGGGGTCACCGCCCGCCGCACCAAGAGCGCCATTCTTCACCGGGACTATGTGGTCGATTCCGGTGAGTACGGCACGCCGGTCGGCACCGACTACACCGAAGTCCTGATGAAGATTCGGCGCGCCATCATCCTCGATCAGAAGGCAGTGGGAGACGGCAAGCTGAGGGCGGCGATCATCTTTCACGGCGGCGGCCAGTACGATTATGCGAACAATCGCTGGACCTTCGGTATCCAGTACCTCGATATCCGGAGCGACACCCCCGGTGTACGTGCGAAGCTGCGCAACATCGCGCCGGACAGCCCTTATCATATCGCCGCGGCCATCCTGCAGCTGGGGCGCCAGTACTTCCAATGCGTCGGACCGACGGAGGACTGGATCTGCGAGCAGCCGAGATCGGTGGGCTTCAAGATCGATACCACCGCCGCCGGCGATGATGCCGTGATGCTGAAAGATGCGAGCGACGCGCACAATTTCCCGATCGGCCGCTACGTGATGGTTGGTTCCTACGACCAGCAGATGTACGGCTTCCCTCCCAATATCCGCTATTTCGAATATGCGAAGGTGATGTCGGTCAGCGGCGGAAGGGTCGTTCTGGACCGGCCTCTTCGGCAAAGGCACAAGGACGATTACTGGGAAACTCTCCAGGATCCGAACTCCCTCGGCGTTGCTCGCATTTATGCGATCGATCGTGACGACCAGCGCCTGACGTTGCGCGCCCGCATCAGGGACATCGAATTCCTGGCCGACCCCGACAAGGGGACACCGGGACGCAAGCTCTACGGCGCTGCCCTCGACATGAGCTTCGAAAACTGCGTCATCCCCCATTTCGTGCCGACGCAGGCTCGCTTCGCTCGGGTCAGCGGCGGATCGGTGCTGAGCGGCGAACTCGACAAGCTGGTCAGCATGGTCGTGTTCGACGGCGCCACCACGAAGGATCTGTATGAGGGAACCGGTGTGGACTATCTGTTGTTCAAAAACACCGATGCGACCAGCGGCTACGGGCTCGCGCCGCGCCAGCTGCGCGCCATCAATTCAACCCTCCGCGGCATCGAGTACGCACCGCTCACCTTCAAAGGATCGTGGACGACGCAACAGGTGGACGTCAGCGGCAGCACCTTTGTCGGCGCCGGACCGGTCTTTGCCGAATGGCCGCCCGAAAGCCTGGTCGTCGGGCAGGATGGGGTGAGCTGGGACGGCCGGCGGCTGACGCTTTCCGCGATATCCTCGTCCGATCGCGATAAAATCTGGGCCCGCGCCGCCTGGGCAGGCGCGATCGTGTATGCGGACGCAGTGCCGTCTCCGAACTGGGGCATCGTTACCGACATCACCGGCGAGTCCGACTCCATGCATTTCGATATCGATTGGAAAGTGGGCCCCGGCCCGGTGACGGGAACCCAACTCTATGTGCCGAGGCTGCACGACGTGACCGTCAGCGCCTCCCATATCGCGCCGGGGATGTCATGGAACGACACCGATGCCGGCCGTCAGGTCACGCCTGCTGCCAGCCGGCCGTTTCCCGAAAGCTATCCGGTGGACGTCTCCGGTTTCTGATGATCCGTGAGCAGTCCTCCTTATCCAGAGATCTTACAGACACCGATACCTGACAATTCGACAACATCTTTGCCCACGTATCTGTCGGAGACGCCCGAGCGGTTATTTCAACCTTACTGCGCGTGATCGCTGGGAGCTTCGGACGCAATCCGCAATCGGCGCCTACAGCGAACAAGGGGACATCGAGATGATCACAGAACTTGCAAGCAGCAGGACGCCATTGCCGACGAGCTTCCGGTTTCGCGAGAAGCCGGGCGCGACCGAGGTGGCGGTGCCGCTGACCACAGCAGAGCAGTTGTACTATAGGTCAGATGAGAGATCGCTCAGAATCAGCGACGATTTGCGAACCCTGCAAAGGCCCAATGACGATCTTGACGAAGTCGCCATCTATTCTTATCTGCAGTTCGGCGCTGTCGTTCCGCCTCTCAGCCCGTGGAAGTCAATCCGGCGATTTGTTCCCGGGACGACCACGATCGTCTCCAATGGCAGCATGCCATCAGTTCGCAAATCATACCCACAGAATCCTCCGCCCCAAGCCTTTCGCTCGCCGAACATCGGGCAACAGATCTCGATGGTCGTATCGGCGCTGGATCGGTGCCTGCTTGAGCATTGTGCGGGGCGTCCGGTCACGATCCTGTTCAGCGGCGGGGTCGATTCCGGGCTCCTGGCGGCCAGAGCGGCCGTCCTTGGGCTGAAGAACGTCACCCTCGTCAACTACTGCTTCGGCCCGAACGACGCGGAGTCGATGCTCGCCGAGCAGATGGCCCGGCATCTCGGGCTGAAGTTCGTACGAATCACGGAGGATACTGGCGGCTCGGATGTTGCCGATGTCCTGCGGCATGCCGGTGCCTATTACCGAACTCTGTTCGGCGATCATTCCGTCGCCCCGACATGTGCGATGATCCGTGCGATCATTCCACAATGTGAGGCCGGCGGTGTCGTTCTTGAAGGGACAGGGGCTGATTCTGGCTTCGGGGAATTCGGCAGGGCTATGCAATGGCAGCGGGTCTATTCGCTGCCAGCCTGGAGCCGGAAGCTCGGCGCCATGGCCTATCGGACAACGCGGGCCTGGGGGGGCGAAAGCAAGCTTGAGTATTACTTGCGGATCCTTCGCCGCGCCGAGCAGCTGAAGCACCCATTCGCGGCGGTTGCCGAAAATGCTTTGCTCGGCATTGCTTACCACCCATCGAAGACAGACGTCGACGCCATCGAAGAGCACCTGACCGCATGGCTGCCCCATCTGTCTCCGCCCGATCCCCGCCTGCAGCTGGCGGCATTCGACCTGTCGCTGGGCTGTGCCTCGATCACTGCACAGAAATCGCGATCGCTGTTCGACGGGACGTCACTGGATGTCGTCTACCCTTACCTCCTGCCGGATATGGTCAATGTGGCGTTCGCATCGGTGGACTGGCCCGGATCCGGGACGGAAGTGAAGCGGGTCTTGAAGGCTGCGCTGGCGCAGCACGTTCCATCCACGATGGTGTATAGGGCCAAAAGCGGGTTCGTTGCCTCGATGCCTGACAAGTTCGGGCATGAAGCCTTTCTGAAGGCGTTCGACAAGCTGCTGGAGCCGCAGGCGCCGCTGAGCCGCTTTCTCGACCGCAAGTTCCTTCTTGCCATCAGGCCGAAGCTGACCATGAAGCAGAAGTTGCCGCCGCAAACCGAATATTTCCTATGGTGTGCCGTGTTCGGCAACGAGTGGATCGAGCAGGTCTCGAGGGGAAACATGAACTCCTGATCGTCCGGGCCGGCGCCATCACTGTGCCGGCCCTCGGACGACCATCGCCCGACAGCTTCGACAGAGGAAGCTGTCGCCTTGGGTGGAATTCCTCTGATCCGAGCTGCCGCCTGTGATCATCTGGGATGTCGGATAGCTCTACCCGCGACGCCTCGCGGCGCACGCGGCGAAGAGCTGGCGTCCGGCTGACCTGACGTCGAAATTCAGGGCAGGCGTCGATCCGTGCCGGAGATCATGGCAACCGATCTGTCACGCGGCCCCACCGCCGGGCTGCCATTGCGATGCGGAACTCGGCGTTTCAGGCCTGGCGCTCACGCAGCATCCGGATGGCGTTCTTCAGAGGTGTCGGCAGATAGGTCCGCAGGCCGGGCCTGAGACCCGACGGCAAGCGCCATTCTGCAAGGTCGAGCGACGGTGCGATGGCAGGCTGCGAGTATCGCAGGCTGTCGATCAGGTCGCGATAGCGCTCCGTCATGAGACCGATGCCGAAGTGGTCACGCGCTTTCCGGCTCGCCCTGGCCGCCATCTCTGCACGGCCGGCCTCGTCTTCGGCGAGCCGGACGATCGCGCGGGCCGCTGATCCCGAGTCGCCGACGGGAAACAGAAATCCATTCACGCCGTGCTCGACCGACAGGTCGGTGACGCCCTGGATATGAGAGGCAACCGGCACGCAGCCCGCGGCCATGGCCTCGACCAGCGTCAACCCCAGCCCCTCGAACCGGGAAGGCATCAGCAGCACGTCGTGCTCCGCCAGGAGCTTGCCGATCATGCTCGGCGCCACCGCACCGCGGAACTGGACGCGGCTTCCAAGACTTGTGCACTGCGCCTTCAGCCGGGCGAGGTCCGGTCCGTCGCCGGCGACCGTGAGGGTGATGGAGGCCGGCAATTTGCGGAAGATCCGCGGCAGCCAGAGCACGCCTTTGGCCTGGTCCTCGACCCGCCCGAGATAGAGCACCCGCAGGCCCTTCGACGACCGCTCGGGGCGCGCCAATGCCAATCCGGCGGCATCGATCCCATTCGGGATGGCGACCGTCCAGCCGCGATCGAAGCCGTACCGTTGCACCAGATCAGCCTTGATCCGCGGTGAGACCCCGACTGTCGCATGGACATGGTCGCGGATCGCGCGGGCTGCCGCATAGGTCCCGGGCGTGATGTTGTGCACGATCATGATCCGGGTGATGCGTGGATCCAGATAGCGGACGGCGTTGGTCTGGACCGGGTCGGCAAGCACGTTCACGAACACACCGTGAAAGCCGTCCTCAATGGCCGTCACCATCGCTCGCATGCGGGTATGGTCATCGTCGTCGGGCCGGCCGACCGTGTTGCCGTGATCCCTTTCCGTGCGGAACATCGGGCTGTTCGCCGCAGCGTGAGCATTCGGTCCGCACCCCAGCCAGCGAAGCTCGATCCCGGCGCCGGCAAGGCCGGTTCGCAGATGGCGAAACACTGAGTACGTCCCCCCGATATGGGGATAGCCGAAATAGGCGAGCTTCATCCGGACGCTCCTGCGGGATCACATGCGTGTGGTGGCCGTCGGCCGAAGCGGCCGTGCCCGGCGGACCGAGATCCAGACGAAGCCGCAATGGATCGTGACCGGAAGCAGCAGTCCGATCGTGAGCAGCTGGTCGGAGACCGCGTAGACTGTTCCGACATAGGCGATGGCACCGCACAGGATGGAGAGGCCGACGATCACGCCGGTCGTGGCGGTGTGGGTGAGCCCCCGCTCCAGAAGCAGATGATGCAAGTGCCAGCGGTCGGGAGAGAATGGGCTGCGACCCGCGTGCAGCCGGCGCGCCATCAGGCTGAGCGTGTCGACCATCGGGATGACGCAGACCCAGAGCAGCACGGGAAACGGAATGGTTGGTTGCGGTCCCGAGGACATGTCGACGATGAAGTAGGCGACCGCGGCGCCCAGCATCGTGCTGCCGGCGTCGCCCATGAAGACGAGCGCGCGCGGCCGCCATCTATGGCGCATGTTGAAGGTGAGGAAGCCCAGAACCACGGCCAGCAGCAGGAACAGCTGCGTGATGGCTTCATCGCGTCCGAGGAAGGAGGCCATCAGAGCCAGCCAGAACAGCGCCGAGGCGGCGACCCCCCCGGCGAGGCCATCGAGACCGTCGATCATGTTGAAGGCATTGGTCAGCCCGACCAGGAACAGGACGGTGACGCAAAGGACCAGGGCCGACAGGATCGGATCCGCGACGATGGCCTGAACGTCCACGAAGGCGCTGCCGAAATTGCCGATCGAGCGCCCGCCGAGGCCGACTATGAGAATCGCTGCCGTCGCCTGGATCATCAGCCGCCAGAGCGGGCGGAGATTCAGGCGATCGTCGACGGCTCCGACTGCGACGAGGATCGCAAGACCGGCGATGAACGACCAGGGAGCCCGCAAGGACGGCTCGAGCACACATGTTCCGATGACATAGGCGGCGAACATCGCCAGGCCGCCGCAGACCGGGATCACCCCTTCATGCGCCTTGCGTGCGGTCGGATGATCGACCAGCCCGAGTCTGGGGGCGATCCGCTGCAGCCAGACGACCAGAACCACAGCAAGGAGAAAGCCGTTCAACAGATGGGCGGCTAAATTCGGCATCGCGCCCCCTTTCATGAACCGTAATCTTCGTGAAGCGCCGGGACGGCGCATAAAGCCCGGATGAAACGGCGGCCCGAAGTCCGCCTAGGAAACTCTAGGCAACGATCTTGCTATGTTCGATTTGGACAAACTGGTGGTCCGCTCTATCCGGAAGGAGAATTCCGACATTGCTGCCGCAGTCTTTGGACGCAGAGGACGACAAGGACCTCAGACAGGCGGCCCTGTCGCGGGCCTTCCTGTTCTGCAGGAGCCCGGCCATTTCCAGGGACAATCAACCTTCCGCAGGCCGGCGCCCCATCAGGGATCGCACGGCAGACATGCTGGTCAGCGCGACTCAATGCGGAGAATTCCCGGACGGGCTGCAGGCCCATACCGAAGCCCGTCGCTGACCCGGCCTGGTTCCTAGAACGCCTTGATGCCGTGTCGGAGGGAATACCATGCGATCTTCAGGTATTCCTTCAGCACCATGAGGCCGCCGTCATCCCGTATCATCTGCCGGTAGGATTCGCTCCGCTCGACCGGCGCGGACATCCACTCCAACTGCGGCAGGACCAGCCGGAAGCAGGCGATAGCCCGACGGGTGTGGTACCAGCTCGTGACCAGGATGGCGCGTCGTGCGCCCATCGCCGTCAGCATGGGAGCGGAGAACTCGGCGTTCTCCCAGGTGTTCTGGGCGGCGCATTCGATCTGGATCGCCTCCTGCGGCACGCCTGAGTCCACCATGTGGCCTCTGATGCTTTCGCAATCGCCAATGCCCGTTACGAGGACCCTCGGCGCGATCCCCTGCCGGTAGAGCGCCGCTGCGCGCCAGGCCCGGTTCGGCCCGCTGCCGCCGAGAACGACGATGACGTCGGCCGGCTCGAGCGGGGTTCGAACGAGAAGCAACGGTTCGGAGACCTTCACGGCCGCGGCGACAGCAAGGCCGCTGGTGAGCGAGATCAGCATGATTGCCACGCAGATCCGGCGAATTCTGGCGGATCTGGGCTTCATCACCTCGGCGTCTCCGCAGACAGGCCCCGACCGTAGCGACGTCAACCGATCAGCCCTTTGGGCAGGACGAAGGCCTCGGCGTAGCGCTTTGGCGCCCGGCACTCCATGCCACGCAGGCGGGCCAGCCCCCGGAAGGTCTCGGCGTCGAACCAATCCTTCGACCTTTGCGTGCCGAAATGGGTCAGAAGAAGCTCGATCTTGCGCTCAAGGATATCGGAGTCGAGAGGCACGTAGAGATTCGGCTGACCGAGATCGCCATCCCATTTTGGAATCTCATATTCAAGGATGAGATGATCGCGGAAGGCATTCCAGGTCAGCCGGCAGGTCTCCTGGTGGTCCTGGTGCGCGTCGGTCCGGCGATGGGTCAGGACGACATCCGGATTGCTGCGAGCCTTCAGCCCGGAAAACCAGGCCTTGATCTCGTCGCCCTGGTAGGGAAAGAAGCTGTCCCTGAAGGCGGCGAGCTCGACGACGGAGCTCGCCGCACCGGCGAGAAAGGCGGCGGCGGAAGCCTCTGCCTCCGCCGCGCGCGGACCGGCGGCGCTGAGGACGCACCAATGGACGTGGAGCCGGACTCCGGCCGCGATCCACGACAGCAGCGTGCCCCCTGCTCCGATCTCGATATCATCGGAATGCGCGCCGAGGCAGAGAACGCTCAGGCTCTCGCCCGGCCGTGCGAGACCCAAGCTCCTCATCAGGCCAATACCAGGGTCTTGGCCTTCTCCTCGGGCGGGCTCGGCACGCGCCAAGGCATCTTGCCCTGCTCGACCATATCCTCGAGAACCTGCCGATCCTTCAGCGTATCCATGGAGCGCCAGAACCCCTCATGCTTGTAGGCCATGAGCTGGTTCGCCTCGATCAGCCTCTGGAAAGGCGCGAGGACAAGGTCCTCGCCCTCGCGCATGAAGTCGAAGATCTCGCGCCGGAACAGGAAGTAGCCGCCATTGATCCAGATGTCGGAAGAGTCGGAGCTGTGGAAGTCGTGCACCTCGCCACGTTCGTCGATATCCGCCAGGTGATAGGTCAGAGGCGGGCGCACGGCCATGAAGCAAGCGATCTTTCCGCTCTTTTTGAAGCGATCGATCATGCTGTCGAGGTCACAGTTGGTCAGGCCGTCGCTGTAATTGGCCAGGAAAATCTCCTCGTTCCGCACCTGATCCCGCACGGCCCATAGACGTTCGCCGATACTGCGCCAGATCCCGGTATCGATGAGGGTGACCCGCCAATCCCTGTCCGGCTCGTTCAGCAGTTCGACATTGGTGCCGAAGCCCGAAATCACGCAATCGGAAAAATTCTGCGGCCGATAGTTAAGGAAAAAATCCTTGACGATATTGGCCTTGTACCCCAGGCAAAGAACGAAGTCGGTATGGCCGTATTGCCGATAGTACTGCATTACATGCCACAGGATCGGCTGGCTCCCGATCGGGATCATCGGCTTGGGAATAGTCTCGGAGTATTCCCGAATTCGGGTTCCCAATCCACCGCAGAAGAGAACCACTTTCATCGGAGCAATTCCTTCGGACCGATAACGGCCACCTCGGGGATCGGGACGATGAACTTTCCGCCCCACTCCGCGACATGGCGCATCTGCTGAACGATCTCGTCTTTGAGATTCCAGGGCAGGATCAGGATGTAGTCGGGCTTGGCCGCGTCGATGGCTTCCACCGGAAGGATCGGGATGCGCATGCCGGGCGTGAACTGCCCCTGCTTGTAGGGATTGCGGTCGACCGTGAAATCGAGGAAGTCGGGACCGATGCCGCAATAATTCAGCAGCGTGTTGCCTTTGCCCGGCGCCCCGTATCCGCAGATGGTCTTGCCCGCGTTCTTCGCCTCGATCAGGAAGGACAGAAGCCGGCGCTTCGTGCGGCGAACCTGCTCGGCGAAGGACGTGTAGCTTGCGATGTCGCGAAAGCCCAGACGGTGCTCGCGGGCCAGGAGATCGGGGACGCTCTTCTCGGTCGGCCGGGCTGAGCCGGCATGGGCCAGGTAGACGCGCAGGGAGCCGCCATGGGTCGGAAGCTCTTCCACATCGATGATCCTCAGGCCATGCCTGGCCGCCAGCCTTTCGATCGTGACCAGCGAGAAATACGAGAAGTGCTCGTGATAGATCGTGTCGAACTGGTTCTCCGCCATCAGCCGTTCGAGATGCGGGAACTCCAGCGTGATGACGCCTTCCGGCTTCAGCAGCCGGGCCAGGCCCGCGACGAAGTCATTGAGCTGCGGGACCTGGGCCAGCACATTGTTGCCGACGATGAGATCGGCCTGCCTTCCCTCGGCGGCGAGCGTCCCGGCAAGATCGAAGCCGAAGAAGTCGACCAAGGTCGGGACGCCCTTCTCGATCGCCACCTTGGCGACGTTGGCCGCCGGCTCTACCCCCAGGACGGGAACGCCCAGCGGCAGGAAGTGCTGCAGGAGGTAGCCGTCATTGCTCGCGATTTCGACGACCAGGCTGTCCGTCCCGAGTCCGAGCCGCTGCTTGATCATTTCGCAATAGGCTTTGGCATGCGCGACCCAGCTCGTCGAATAGGACGAGAAATAGGCATATTCCCGGAAAATGTTCTCCGGGCTCACATACTCCCTCAGCTGGACAAGGAAGCACTCGCCGCAAACCAACACATGAAGCGGAAAATGCGGCTCCATCTCATCGAGCTGCTCGGGGGCGATGACGGTCTGACAAAGCGGCGAGGAGCCGAGATCGACGAAGACATGCTCAAGCCGGCTGTCGCAGAGGCGGCACCGGGCTGCGTGAGCAAGCTGGGCCTCATGTGCCGCGTCAGCAACGTCGGGTGGTGTATCGATTAGCTGGACATTCATACCCAATCTCCATAGACGCTGTTTGCGGCCTTTTGGTATCAAGAGATCGCTGACACGACAGGCTCGAACTGGGCCAAACCCACTTCGCCAATCGCCAAGTTTACTTCATGTTTGATTTCTCTGCCGACGGACGCGGCGATATTGGAATTCGCAGGGAAGTGCAGCAACGAAGCACATCCGAATGATCACATCAGAAAGATTGGTCTTCCATCTATCAGCACAGTTAACTGGAAGTCATTATTTGCGCGATGCGCAATTCGCTCAAGTGATGCATTCGGATCGACCGGCTACCCCGAAATGGGTAGGAAAACAGAACGGCTGGCATCGGAGACACCCCATCGGGCTCGCCGGACGTGATCAGCCGGAGTGGATCGGCGGCTCGGCCTGACCTGCTGTGTTGGCGGGCCGGCGGCAACGCAAGGCGACGCGCAGCGCAGCCCTGGCCTGGGCCCTGTCGGCCGCCGTCAGGCCGAACAGCCACATGCCGGCGAGGCACACACATCCTGCGACCGCGGTGCCGGCCAGAAGGCGGTCAACGGCGGTGGGCAGCACCGACCCGTTCGCGACCGCCATCGCCGCGAAGTAAGTCGCCAGAGAGACCGGCAACAGCGGCAGAAGGCAAGTTCGAACATAGGTCGCAATGGGCAGTTGCAGCCGCCGCAGGCCATCGCGCAGGACGATCCAGCTGGTCGTGAGCAACTGTGCCAGCAGCGTGGCCAGGGGGGCGCCCAGCAGCCCCATATATTGCACGAGCACCCAGGACAGGACGAGATTCAGCCCGCCCGCCACGAGAAAGGGGATGGCATAGACTTCATTCTCGGTCGCCCGGGAAAACACGAGAATTGCGTTCTGTTGCACGCACAGCAAGAACATGGCGCCGAGGGCCGTCAGCACGGCGTAGCCGGCGAAATGCTCGGATCCGATCCAGACGCTGATGAGATCCCCGCCCACGACCAGGAACGTCGCCACCCCGCAGGCCATCAGGATCAGGGTGATGCGGAGGCTGCGCAGCACGATATCGTGAATCTGTTCCAGCGAGCCGCTGTGCCAGAGTTGGCTGACATACACGCTGGAGGTCTGCCCCAGAGCCAGGGCCAGGATCGCAAGATTGTGGAGCAGCGCGTAGACGGCGTAGTAGGCCGGCACCTGGGTCGTATCGACATAGAGCGCGATGAAATACTGGTCCGTCTTGAAGAGCAGGGCGAAGCCGACAGCCGTGAGCCAGGACCGGATCGAAGGCGCCATCATGCTGCGCATGACAGTCCGGTCCCAGCGGCCAGGAGTCGAGAACAGTTGCGGCTGCCGGCGCTGGACATAGAGGCGGGTTGCCAGGCGCACCGCGATGCCACTGATCGCCGCGACGATCGAAAGCCACAGCAAGCCGCCACCGAGAAACGCCACCAGCATCTGCGTCAACAGGGTCACGATCCCGACCACGGTGACGATGATGGTTCCCGCGGCCACATAACCCAGGCCGGTCGCCAGGGCCGTCCAGAGGCTGGACCAGGTTGTTGTGGCATAGCCGAAGCACAGGAGGATCCAGGCGACCCAGGCCGTGGTCGGCGACACCTCCCGCAGATCCAGCTGCCAGAGATACAGGCTGCCCAGCGCAAAGGTGAGGACGAACACGCCGACGGATACGAAGCGGAACGCGATCGTTCCGGACGCCAGCAGATCGGCGAGATCGCGCCGCGCCTCTTCATCCAGCGGCTGATCGGGTCCAGCCCGGCTCTTACCCGCCGCAAATGCGATCCGTCGGGTGATGGTGGGCGTGAAGCCGGCCTCCGTGAGAATGCCGAGAAAGATCGTGCTCTGGCCGAGGATGAGCCAGAGCCCGAGTTCCTCCTGGTTCATGGCATGGAACAGGATCGGGAGAATGAGGAGGTTGAGCCCGATCCGGATCACCTGGCTGAGCCATGATGCCGAGACGGCAAAGGCAATCTTTCGACCGATCATTGAAGCCGTCCGGATGAAGCCTGGAAAGCGCCGGCCTTGGCCGCGCTGCGCGGGTCGATCGCCCCCGCGGTGACGCCGCGGCGCCGCGGATCAAGCCGCCGATGATCGATGTCGAGTCCGGCCATGATTCACACACACCGGATTTCGGGTTCGCATCCCCGGATCCGCAACATCTCGCGGATCTCGTCGCGGTAGACGGGATTCATGATCACCACCAGATCGGGCGACGTCGTCGACAGTTCGTCGGGCGATACGATCTCGTGACCCGTGACCGGCAGGTAGCGGCCATGGCGGAACGGATTGATGTCCACCACCGACTCCACCTCGCCGTCGACGCCGAGCGTCGTCAGGAAGGCGACGGCCTTGGAGCCCGACCCCCAGAGCACCGTCCGCCGGCCCGCCACTGCCATGTCCCGCAGGTGATGGCGCCAAGCGCTGCTGGCGCTTCCGACACTCCGCTGGAACTCCTCGATCCACTGCCGGGTTTCCGCCACCGCGTCGGAGCTTGCCGGGACCGGCGTCGGAGTGCTCGCCGGCCGGGCCTCGATCATCAGATATTGGTCATCGTAGTCGGTCCAGACGCGATCGACGGCGAAGCCGGACCGTGCGAAGAGGTTCGAGAGGCTTTGCGCCGTGAAATACGAGCAATGTTCGTAGTAGATATCCCAGAAAGCCCCGTCCTGAAGGACCCGCTTGGCATTGGGGACCTGGAAGAAGACAGACGTGTCCTCCTGCCCTTCGAGAGCCCGGCGGACCATGCCGACGAAGCGGCCGACGTCCGGGATATGTTCCAGGGTCATCTTGCAGCACAGGAAGTCGCACGATACCGGACCGGTCCGTTCGTCGAAGAACTCGCGGACATATATGGCCCGTCCGGCCGATGCCGCATCGAGGCGGCTCGGCACGAAGGTCGGGTCGTAGCCGACCCCTTCATTGTCCCCGAGCCGGCACAGCAGGGCGAGGAATTCCCCCTTGCCGCAGCCGATCTCGATCACATGCTTGCCGTGCAGATCATGCCGGTGGATCAGGTCGCGGGCGAGGCGTTCGTGAAAGGCGTTGAAGGTCGGAGAGAAGCCCTGCGTCTCCTCATATGCCTCCGAATAGACCGTGCGCGACGCTTCCCAGGCTGCGTTGAAGATGAAGCCGCAGTCTGAGCAGCAGGACAGCCGCAGGGGAGCGACCGGAAAGTCGCGCGCGGCCATCCGGTCATTGATCAGAAGGCAGCTGTTGGTCGGAATCGCGGGCAGCTCATAGAATGAAGCCCCCACCCCTGCCCCGCAGCTGGGGCAGGTGGAATCGATGATCATGGTCGTCTCCGATGGTAGTCCGGCCGCGCCTGACGTTCGCCCTGCTGACGAGACCTCATGGCGAGATCTCCCGTCAGACCTACGATGTGGCCTCGAGCGCCGACCGGAGGAGCGGCGGTGAGACCGCCACTCCGGTGGTGATCGTGGCCGGCGCCCACCGCTTCCAGGGAGCATTGCCGGTGTGCCAGAGATCGTTGAGCAGAATGGATTCAGGCAGCGTGTCCATGCACTGCCAGAAATTCTCATGTCGATACGCCATCAGCTCGCCAGCGGCGGCCAGATCGGCGAGCGGCTCTCTCTCCCACTGGATCGAGTCACCGGCGATATAGTCGAAGATCTTCGGGCTCAGGACGAAGTACCCGCCGTTGACCCAGTGATTTGGATCAACGACCTTCTCCTGGAAGGCCGCGACGCGGTCGCCGTTCAGCGAGAGACCACCGAACCTTGCCTGCGGGTGGATCGCCGTCAACGTCACCAGCCGGCCATGTGCAGTGTGGAAGGCGAGCAGCCGGTCGAGATCGACGTCGGCGAGCCCGTCGCAGTAGGTCAGCATGAACGGGTTCGAACCGAGATACGGGGCCAACCGCTTGAGCCGGCCGCCCGACAATGTCTCCAGGCCGGTGTCGATCAACTCGACCGTCCAACCCGGTTCCGACCTCGGATAGATGATCGTGCGCGGGCCGTCCTCGATCACCGGCCCAGAGCCCTCGGATTCGAAATATTTCTTGATTGATTCCGCCTGATAACCAAGTGCCACGACGAAATGCGAGAAACCGAAGGAGCTATAGTATTTCATGATATGCCAGAGGATCGGATCATTTCCGATCCGGACCATGGCTTTCGACTTGGATCCGGTCTCTTCGGCGAGCCGAGATCCCTTTCCACCTGCGAGAATGACGACCTTCATTTCTGCACCTCGGGACCGGATCCGCTTCCCGCCGCGGCGAGACTGGGTACCTTTCGGGTCTGCAGCCAGCGCTTGATCCGCCGCCCTGCCATCAGGATCCGGGGGTCGGCCGCAGTGATCGGCTCGATGATCAGCCGTGACAGCGTGTATCGCGTCAGAAGATGGCGCAGGAGCATGAGATAGAGCCTTTGGCGCTCCCATCGGTTCGCCACGTGCTTGCGGATGGCCTTAAGGGCGTGCATCTGGATCTGCCAGGTGGGGCAGAGATCGATCAGTCGGGCACGGTCGCTGTTGTTCCACCATCGCAAGGATGCGGCGCGATCGACCAGGACCGCTTGGCTGAAGCGCTCCGAATGATGCCGGTTCAGAAAGAGCGGTTCAGGAACCAGGGCGAAGCGCCCCAGCAGCCCCAGCTCGGTGCCGAGGACGACATCGGAGCAGGTAAACGGGGCGAGCAGGCCCGTCTTGGCCAGGACATCCCTTCGGATCAGCGCGAACACTTCCCAGTAGCGGCGGGGGTATCTGACCAGGGCAGCGAACCGCTCTGACACCCGCGGAGAGCTTGCCCGCTGGAGGCCGTCGTCGCCGATCGACTTGATCACGCCCTTGGCGTCGATGATGCCGACGAGCGGCTGGGCCAGGATCGCGTCCGGCTCGCGGTCGAGCGCGGCCACGCAGCGCTCGAGATATTGCGGCGCCAGGACGTCGTCATGCGCGAGCCACCGGAAGTACTCACCCGTCGCGAGCTCGAAGCTTCGGCGAAAATTGGCACTTGCACCCAGATTTTCGGAATTGCGATGGTATCGGATGCGGGGGTCCGCCTCGGCTTGGCGCCGGCAGATCTCCTCGGTCCGGTCCGTCGATCCATTGTCGCAGATGACGAGCTCGAAATCTGTATAGGTCTGAGCCAGGACTGAATCGATGGCTTGAGCGATATAGTTCTCGCCGTTGTAAACCGGCAAGCCGATCGAAACCCTGTATCTGTGATTGACCATAACGGCCCCTCTTGCATTCGGCCCTTGGGACCGGAACGGCATCTAAGGATATCTTCACTTCTCAGACCGGCAGAGTTGCCTAGCAATAAAACCCATTCTTAAACTTGATGAGCCAACCGCAATACCCGATAGACGATCCCATTTTGTCACCACAAATGTTGGCAGCGTAGAAGTCTAATAAAACACCGGACCTGCTCCCACTCGGGAATAGGTGCAGCCCATACCTCCAAGGTCGCAACCGGATCAATCATGCGGTTGATGACGGCTGCCGAGTGGAGCCAATGCCAGGCCACCGGCCAGCAAGGCCCTCACTCGGCGCGCGGCATCATCACTCGGCCGCGTAGGCAGCCAGCGCCTGCGTGTCCGCTCGGGCCACATGGCGGAGATCGCCATTCAGGATCCCTTCGGCCATGAGCTTCTGGATGTGGCTGATCCGCTGATAACGGGGTCCTTCGAATTCCTCGTGCGTCAGGCGTGAGCAGCGATAAGCCGCGTAGAGTTGCTCAGCCCCCTTGCGCACATCCCACTGCGGCTTGAACTCGGGCAGAATCCGGGCGATCTTCTCGAAGCTGACCCGGTAGGACCGCTTGTCGGGTCCTGCGTCCGCTGCGATCTCCACGCGGCAGCCGGGAACGACCTCCGCCACGATCTCGGCAATGTCCCGGATGCGGTAGTTGTGTTCTGTCCGACCGACGTTGAAGGCCTGATTGAACACCGCCTCGACCGGCGCGTGCAGACCGGCCAGGAAGGCCCGCGCGATGTCCTGGATATGAACGATCGGCCGCCAAGGCGTGCCATCTGATTTCAGGTAGATCAACCCCTTGGTCACGGCCCAGGCGACGAGGTTGTTGAGGACGATATCGAAGCGAACGCGCGGGGAGAGACCATAGGCCGTAGCAGGCCGGAAATAGGTCGGGCAGAAGCCGTCATCGGCCAGGAGGGAGATGTCGCGCTCCGCCCACACCTTCGATTGCCCGTAGGGCGTCACCGGGTTGAGCGACCCGGTTTCATCGATCATCTCATCGCCCGCCAGGCCGTAGTTGCTGCAGGACGATGCAAACAGGAAGCGCTTGACCCCGGCCGATTTCGCCATCTTGGCCAGATGCACGCTGCCGCGATGATTGATGCTGTAGGTGACGTCCGGATTGAGGTCGCTCAGAGGGTCGTTCGACAGTCCGGCCAGATGAACCACCGCCTCGAAACCTTCGAGGTCGCTCGGCGTGATATCTCGGATGTCCTTGCGGATGTTTGCGATGTCGGCGATATCGCCTCCGGCCTCGTAGGTGCACCGCTCGTAGAGATCGCTGTCGCATCCGGTCACATCGTGACCCGCCCGGAGCATCATCGGAACCATTACCGAGCCGATGTAGCCCCGATGACCAGTAACCAGAACTCTCACAGTGTTCCCCCTGATTTGCGGAGACGAACGGGCGCTCCCGATCCCTTGGGCCCGACGCTGGTTGCCAGCCCGAGTTAGAGGCTATGTCATCGGCTCATCTACTTCCGAGAGATCCGATCGGAGGGAGCATCGCGGCAATTGTCGGTCTTGGCCGTCATCGGATGAGCTACACCCTGCCACGGACAACTGAGGGCATTGCACAATCGGCGAGGCTTGCACCGCTTTCGGCTGATCCTCCACACTCTACTGAGCGGCTGACGACCTTGAGAATGGACGGCTGGAGACCGTCCCGCTGGCGTAGGCTCTCATCCTCATGCCTCGGCTGGACCGGCGCCAGGCGGCCGGAGCAGCCGCAGGGGCGATCGGCCCGCGGCGAGCAGTCGCGACGGGTGCGATCACGAGCGGCGAGCGGCTGCGGCTGGCCCAGAGGGAGCCGGGACCGTGAGGATCTGGCCGGGATAGATCAGGTCCGGATCGTGGATCTGACCGCGATTGGCCATATAGATGATGGTATAGTGGATGCCTCGTCCATATGCGCTATGGGCGATCCGCCACAAGCTGTTGCCCGGCTGGACGACGATCCTCCCGTTGTCCAGCGCAATGTCGGCGGGAGCTGCACGCTGGAACGGCGTCTCGGTCCGGTCGGTCACCCGGCCTTCTGCGTCCAGCTGGTCGGCGCGCAGACGATACGTGCCTGGGGCAATCGGGCCGCCTGCCGCGATGCGGAACATGCCCGCCGCTCCAATACGGCCTTCTCCGATCGGCAAGTTGTCGAGATAGAGCCGGACGAAGGCGCCGGCCGCCCCATGCCCGCTGATGATCACCGCCCCGTCGTCGCCATAGTCGATGACGTCGATGGACAGGCCGGGCAGCCCCAAGGCGGCCTCGTCCGGCGCCTGCAGGATGGTGGACGCGCCGCCGTCTTTCGGGATCAGGAAGACCAGCGGCTTGCCGTCGCTCTGGTCCTGGCCGGCCTCGCCGGCGGCGGTGCCGTCGCGGGACGGCACGACGACGAGTGCGATGTCGTCGGACGTGGCCGTGTGGCCATCGCGGGTTGCGCTCAGCGAAAGCTGATGATCGCCCGGGGCGATCGGCGCCTCCGAGACGAAAACCCAATCGCCATTGGCATCGGCATCGACCGAACCGATCGCCGCCGCGCCGTCGAACAGAGTTATTCGGGCTCCGGCTGGCCCTCGGCCGGCAATGACCTGGTATCCTTCTGGATTGACGCGGATCGCGTCGAAACGCAGCTGAGCCTCACGCTCGGCGCCTGTGCCCTGCCCTGCCTGATCGCCGCCCCCCGACAGGGCGCTCGCCCCATCGGCCGGGTTGATTGAGGCCATCGCGCGATCGGCGCCCTGCGACGGCAACGGCGATGCCGTCGTCAACTCGACCGGCTGTGGTTCCGCCGGCTCAGTCGCAAGTCTGTAGACGATGGTCGATGACGCCGGGACCAATGCCAGCGCCATGCCGTAAATCAGAACTACGTGTTTCACCTTCGGATCTGCCCAGATGAGGTGTCGGACCTGCCCTGCCATCCACGACCTGCCAAGCGCGTCAAGAAACGCCTGGCCCAGCCCTGTGCATCCAGATCTCGGTCAGCAACCACCTTAGAATTCGGCAGGATATCAATTGCCCAATCTAGAATACCGAAAGCAATTATAGAATACGAGTACCTCTTTTGTAGGTCCGGAGTGATTTTTCCTATAGTGAATTCTGTGATCTGGCCACCGCGAGGACACATCGATCATCATGGGGCGGTGCCGGAACCCCTTCTTCGCGCGACAGGTGTCTGCCCGCCGCATGGTCGAGGGAGTGATGCTCAACAGGGGAGCCGATGCACAACCAACGTCTATTCCGACCTAAGCCTTCGGTCGATCCCGCATGGCCGGACTAGCCTGCCCTCCCTCAGCGGCAGCATATGATGGCATTTAGGATGATTTTTATATTCCTTCTTCCTACCCCTGGTCGCCAGGATCCGATCTTTGAACGCCTTCCTACATCCTAAATGGCAGATAGATTACTTCCCGCATTGTAAGGCTCCATTGTCGAACGATTCCGATCATTAGGTTTTCGCGCCTGGAAGGAGCGGGAACAACTTACAGCCGGCGCACCGCCCTTTGCCTTCGTCAAGGCATCTACCACTTTATCTCATGAGGACCCAATGGCAATCTTCCCAACGACGGACGACGACTTTATCACTGGCACAACCGGATCCGATAACATCGACGGTCTGGCCGGCGACGACCATATCTCTGGTCTCGACGGAAATGACACTCTGGTTGGTGGCGACGGCGACGACTTTGTTGTCGGCGATGGCGGCGACGATGCCCTGTATGGCGGGAACGGTCGTGACTACTTGGATGGAGGCGACGGGAACGATGTTGTCTCCGGTGGTATCGAGGTCGACACGCTCAACGGTGGCAACGGCGATGATCGCCTCGACGGCGGCAACGGCGACGACCGGCTGGACGGCGACGACGGCAACGACCTGCTTTATGGCGGATGGGGCTGGGACACGCTGAACGGCGGCGAAGGCGACGACCGCATCGAGGGCGGCGCCGAAGCCGACGCGCTGAGCGGCGACAACGGAAACGACGTCCTCTACGGTGACGACGGCGACGATTACCTCTGGGGCCGCGATGGTCGCGATACCTTATTTGGCGGGACCGGCAGCGACCGGCTCAACGGCGGCGCCGACGCCGACGAGTTGAAAGGCGGTGCAGGCGCCGACCACCTCTTCGGTGAGGACGGCGATGATCTCATTGACGGCGGCGACGACAACGACGAAATCGACGGCGGCGACGGCAATGATACGCTCGATGGCGGCGCCGGCCTCGATTGCCTCACCGGCGGCACGGGTGACGATCAGGTCTGCGGCGGCACCGGAAATGACAATCTGAACGGTGGCGACGGCAACGACTGGCTCGCCGGTGGTGCCGGGGCCGACGTGATCTGTGGTGGGATTGGCATCGACACCGCGAGCTATGAGGCCTCGAAGGATGGGGTCTCGGTCGATCTGAGGTCCGGCGCCGGCACGAGGGGCGATGCACAAGGTGACAAGCTCGCCTCGGTGGAGAACCTGGTCGGCTCGAAGGGCTGGGACATCCTGATCGGCGACGGGAACGCCAACATCATGGACGGCGGCGCCGGCAACGATACGGTCAATGGCGCCGCGGGCGACGACACGATCAGCGGCGGCGACGCCAATGACAACCTCAATGGCGGCGCGGGGGCCGATGCGATCGACGGCGGCGCCGGCATCGACACGGCCGACTACAACGGCAGCGCAACCGGGGTGACCGTAAACCTGGCGACCAACGTCAACACTGGCGGCTATGCCGAGGGCGACACGCTGGTCGGAATCGAGCGGCTGCAAGGCAGCGCCTACGGCGACAGCCTGACCGGCGACGACGCGACGAACACGCTGTGGGGCATGAACGGCAACGACGTGCTCAATGGCGGCGCCGGCTGGGATACCCTCGAGGGCGGCAATGGCGACGATCAGCTGAATGGCGGCTCCGAGGGCGACATCCTGCGCGGCGGCCTCGGTGCCGACCAGCTGGCCGGCGGTGGCGGTGTCGACATCGCCAGCTACTACGACAGCGCCGTGGGCGTGACGATCAACCTTCTGACCCAGGTCAACACCGGCGGCACCGCCCAGGGCGACACGATTGCCAATGACGTCGAGACGATCAACGGCAGCACTCACAACGACGTCATGACCGGCAACGCTCAAAGCAACACGCTGTACGGATCTTTCGGGGACGACACCCTCAACGGCGGCGGCGGCGGCGACGTGCTGCGGGGAGACTACGGCGCCGACACGCTGAACGGCGGGGCCGGCGCGGATTACTTCAGCTACACCTCCATCTTCGACAGCACGCCCTCGGCCGCCGACACGATCCAGGACTTCCAGGCCGGGATCGACCTGATCTCGGTGCGGCTGATCGATGCAGACGGCAATTGGGGGAACGGCGATATGGCCTTCACCTTCATCGGCACCGATCCCTTCACCGGCACCGCCGGACAGCTTCGGTACGAGATCACCGGCAACACCACGACGGTCGAGGCCGATACGACTGGCGACAGCGTCGCCGACATGGTCATCCATCTCGATGGAGCGATCGCGCTGCAGGCCTCGGACTTCCTGCTGTAACCTGTGTCGGCTCGGGCGTGTCATGCGCCCGAGCCGCTATCCTGTGGCGGCTATGGAGAGCTGGTCCGCGCGGCCGCGATGGTCTTGCGGCGGCCGCACGTCAAGATCAGCTCCGATCTGAGCCGCCGGGCCTCGCTTCCGAATGTCGCGGCCAGGTTGCGCGGCCCCCCGCACGGCCGCAATTCGCCACAATGGTTGCGTCAAAACCACATGGGACAGCCGCATCCAAGGTGAAGCGACTTGTTGACTTGCAGCCAGCCAATGATTTCGCGCTCGACAAGCTTTCAGATTAATCGCGCATCGTGATCAGCCGCGCACTCCTTTGGAGCACTTGAAGTCGCTCCGAGATCAGAAAACCATCAAATCCTGGATCTTCGAGCCCGTGGCGGGGCGATCCACTTTCCATCTGGTGCTTTAACCGGCGATGGCAACCCAAATATTCGGCGGTATTGACGATGATGCAACATAGATGGTTCGGGCTCTCGACCGCGGTGCTGTCTGCCGCGCTGATGCTGAACACCACGCCGGCGTCGGCCCAGTCGATGGCCGAGGCGCTGGCGGCGGCCTACGCCACCAACCCCGACCTCGCCGCTGATATCGCCAATCTGAAGGCGGTCAATGAAGGTGTGGCCCAGGCCTTGTCCGGCTACCGGCCACAGATCAGCGCCGACGCCAGTATCTCGAGCCAGTTCTCCAACACGACCTCGGATTCGGTCCCGGCCACCGGCCTCATCTCCCAGCTGCAGCCCAGCGGCAAGAAGGGCGATCCCCTGAGCAGCGGCGGCCGAGAAGGGTCCTGGCACGAGGTCAATCCGGCCACGCTCGGCATCACGATCACGCAGAACATCTACAATGGCGGCCAGACCGAGGCCTCGGTGAACCAGGCCGAGAACACGGTCATGGCGACCCGTGCCGTCGTCCAGACCACCGAGCAGACGGTGCTGCTGGACGCGGCCACCTCCTATGCCGACGTCGTCCAGGCCCAGGCCGCGCTCGACGTGCAGCGCAACAACGAGGCGGTGCTGCGCCGGCAGTTGCAGGCGACCCGGGACCGCTTCAATGTCGGCGAGGTGACCCGCACAGATGTCAGCCAGGCGGAAGCCAGCCTGGCCAGCGCCACCGCCGGGCGCATCGAGGCCGAAGGCACGCTGCGCGCCAGCCGCGCCACCTTCGAGCGCTTCATCGGCCAGCCGCCGGGAACGCTGGAGACGCCGGCGGTCCCGGCCGGACTGCCATCCTCGATGCAGGATGCGATCCAGAGGGCCCAGGCGAATTATCCGGGCATCGTCGCAGCGGTGTTCACCGAGCGCGCCGCGGCCGACAACATCGACCTGCAGTTCGGCGCGCTGCTGCCGCAGCTCACGGTGCAAGCCCGGCTGCAGCGGCAATATTCGACCGTTTCCCATCCGCAATCGAGCACCGGGGCGCAGTCGCGCGTCGATTCGGCGGCGATCGTGGCTCAGCTCGTCATCCCACTATACTCCCAGGGCAACCAGGAATCGCTGGTGCGCCAGGCCCGCTACACGCATGGCCAGCGCCGCATCCAGATCGAATCGCAGCGCCGCATCGCGATCCAGGGCGCTGTGCAGGCCTGGCAGGCGCTGGTGACGGCGCGCGCCGCGATCAAGTCGTTCCAGGCCGCGGTCAAGGCCGAGCAGCTGGCGGTGGAAGGCCTGCAGCAGGAGGCTCAGGTCGGATCGCGCACCGTGCTCGACGTGCTGACCGAGCAGCAGAACCTGCTCGACGCCCAGCTCAGCCTGGTGCAGGCGCGGCGTAACGAGGTGGTCGCCGGCTATCAGCTGCGCAACGCCATCGGCACCCTGACTGCGCAGGACATGGGCCTGGCAGTCAAGGTCTATGATCCGGAGCCGGACTACCAGAAGACCCGCGCCCGCTGGTGGGGAACGTCGATCGACGAGTAGCCCCCCTGCCGGCCCGGGGTCACCCGGCACCTTTGCCCGGCGCGCCAGCCCTCGGTCATTCCCTGCTGGCCAGCGTCGTGGCCGCGCGAAGCATGCTCAGCAATTCCACCGAAGGCCGCCGCGTTACCGGTAGATCCCGGCTCCGCTGGAAGCGTGCGATCGCTGCCCGGGTCCTGCGCCCCATCACGCCGTCGATGGGTCCCACATCGAGGTTCATCCTCATCAGCAGCCGCTGGATCTCCTTGATCTGAACTGCCGTGACTCGCACCAGCCCGGCAGCAGGCTGCGCTGCCGGTGCAGATGTCATCGCCACCTCGGTTGGATCAAGCGGCGGCGAGCCCGCCATCTGTGCCGCCAGACTGTCGAGGATCGAGTCGGGGCCGGCAGCAGGCATGCTGGCTTGGTCGAGCACGAGCAGGCCGGCGTCCGGCGCCAGGCTGACGAATCCGATGCGAGGCGTATTGTCACCGGAAGCGACGGCCTGCAGCCTCGCCAACGCCATCTTAGCCGGCTCGCATCCAGCGTCGGCCGCGATCCGATACCAGTCCGCGGCGATCTGCGGAGCGGGTGTCCCAAGCTCGCCGTTCTCGTAGAGCTTGCCCACGTTATAGGCGCCGCGTGGATTACCGCCGATGCTGGCCCGCCGGAACCAGATTAACGCTTCCATGGGATCGCGCGCCACGCCCGAGCCGCTGAGATAGGCGATTCCCAGAGCATTCAGCGCGCCGGCGTGTCCAGCCTCCGCAGCCTGGCGGAAGCGTGCCACCGCCGCTTCCGGATCGCGCGGCACGCCGAGCCCTCGTTCAAGCAGCACGCCGAGATTGTAGGCGGCGCCGGCGACGCCTTGATCGGCGGCGCGACGATACCAATAGGCGGCGCGCTCCCAATTCCGGGGGACTTCGATGCCGAGCGCAAAAAAGGTGCCGAGATCATGCTCGGCATTCGCTTGGCCGGCGATAGCTCCGCGCGCCAAGCTGCGCAGCTCGTCAGAAGCATTCTTCGGCAGCGGCACCTGCGCCGTCCGATCGCCGGCGGAAGCGACTGCAGCGCGGGCTTCCGGTGGAGACGCCGCGACGGCCGTTACATGGGGCGCAGAGACCACCGGCGTGGTCCGCGGCCTTGCGGCTGCGGGACGGGTTGCGGAGGCGGACACGTGCGGAACGTCGACAACCGCTGTCAAAGGAGTGGCTTCGGCCCGGCGGGCTCCCACCCCTTCCACAATGAAAGTACCGCCACCAGCAAGGATGAGCAGCGCTGCGACCGTATGCCAGGACGCCGTGTCGCGAGCCCTGTTCAGCTCGCGGTCGAGCCGCACATCGCTGTCGGCGTGGGATTTCACCTGACCTCCTCGCCCGCTTCGAGTTTACCGCGCAACCGCCGATGGGCATAGGACCGGACAGACCGCTTCCTGTTCCTCGCAATGACGCCTGTCCGGTCCCATGTGAGGGAGTTGCAAGACTGATCAGCAGGGATGCCTCAGCCCCATCAATTCCCGACTGAGATCCTAGGTATCGAGGTGGTCTCGACCTAGATGGCTTTCCGGTGATGCGCCTTCACTCCGGATCGATCCTCAGAGGAGGCCGGCATATCCGCGGGTGGCAACGCTACTCCTTTTTCCCGGCTCTCGCGCTCCCCGGTTGATTTCACTATCGTCGGCCCTGATCGCCTGACCGATCACTGATCGCAACACCACGGCCATTTGATCACGGCATTAAACGCAAGCAGCGCGGCAGGCTGGCGATGTCCCGTTCCCGACGACGTCACCGCCGCTTCAGTTTACGCGCCCACCTCCTGCAGCAGATTGCTACGGAAGGGGTAGGTCGTCTAGACAAAATCGATATTCGGTTGGCCTAATTTGGACGCTCTCTTGTTTGTGAGTTTGGGAGCAATATAGTGGTCCACTGTTTGACAGCAGCAAAGATAATGGGCCAATCCGGAAGTCTTCAGTCGGCGAATCCTCTTGAGCCTCGCACGCGAAACGTGACGGTTGGTGGAAACCGCACCAGCATCCGGCTGGAGCAGCAATTCTGGAGCGGGCTGGAAGAAATTGTATTGCGGGAAGGCATTTCCGTGAACGCCCTCGTGTCCCGAATTCGTGGTTCGCAGCGACGTGATGGCAGCCTGTCCAGCGCGGTTCGCGTGTTTATCCAGGCCTACTTCTTCGCGTTGGCGCACGACCGGCGTCCAGTGGTCCCGAAGGGCTACGCCAGCGGAGCTCCTACCAGGAGACACGGATGACGCCGCAGTCTGACACGCAGGGGCGCTGATCCTTCCGGCGCTTTCCCGAGCGACACTCTGAGCCTCGTGGCACCGTTTTCTGCACACTGTGTCCCGGCTGGAAAGCGGCAGCCGACGGCTTTGACGAGAGACGGCATCCCCCACCCGAATGATGGCCGGGCTCTCCCAATCGCCGAATTGCGCGACCGGGGGCAGCGGCGGAGGTTTGAGAGCATCATGGCCGAGCCCGTCTGCCGCAGCGGATTGCGCTGGATCGCCGAGACGCCAGTGCGCGCCACGGCTCGCTGCATCCAAGCAGCCGCAATCGTGGGGATGGTTGCCGGACTCGTCAGTGCGGGATACGCCCAGATGCTGCCCGAGCTGACGCTTCCGCAACAGCGGTCGGTCCGCCCACCGGGTGGGCCGACTCCCACTTATCCACTGGTTAAGCCAGGGCTGCCGGGGCCCGGCATCGGACAGCCGCCACCGAACCCGCCGGTCGGGCAGCTCGCACCGGTCATCGTTCGCCTGCAGCAAAGCAAGACGCATCCGAACGGCATGACCATCTTGGTCGATAGCGTGAACTTCCTGCCCTCCAGCATCGTCATCACGATCGAGATATTTAACCCCGGGATCGACCGGCGGCGACTCAACCCACTCGGCAGCCTGGTGCTGAGCGATGATCGCGGCCGGAGCTACCCCTTCCTGCCGCCGCCCGACAATCCGGATATGCAGATCCAGCCGCGGTCACGCGTCGTCGGCCAACTGGTGTTTCTCGGCGGCGTCGATTGGCAGGCACGGGCGCTGCGCCTGTCGATCAATCATCCGTTCGGAAGCTCGACGGACCGTCTGACCGTTACGCCCCTGTTCCAGTTCAGCCTGCCGGCGGAGCCGCGGTCCTAGCTAACGCTCGGCCGACGGGCGCCACCGCGGCCCAGCCCGCCCCCGGCCCATGCGTCAGAGTCTGCTCCGAAGCGGCTCATCTACCCCTAAAGGCGCACTTGGATGAACGCCATAACCTGATATGAACTTGATGCTTCGGCTGAGGAAATGAATGTGTCGGGGCCGTCATTCCGGCACACGGTATTGCGAATAAAATATTCTTGCCCGTGTCGACGGATCGGGAAGGAACGCTTGGAGCTGGAAAGGCCGCCATTGCGCGGCGGCCCTTCCATATCAAGGAATGCGGGCTCCGACCGGGCGCGCCTCTCAAGATGAATGGCGGCCGCTCCTGGCCGCATGCAGCTTGAAAGCGATCTCGGTCCGGTTCCGGGCATGCAGCTTCTTCATGATGGACCGGATGTGCACCTTAACGGTGCTCTCACATAGGTTCAGTTCATAGGCAATGATCTTGTTGGGCTTTCCGAGGGCGACGGCATCGGCGACAGCTGCCTGCCGTTCCGAAAGACCGAGCATGCTGTGAACAGATTGCTGGCGTTCCGGCCGCTCGCGAGAAGAGTTCTGGAGCGCACTTGCAGGTAAGAAAGTGCCTCCGGCCATCGCGAGACAAAGCGCCCCGATCGCGACACTCAGGCTGACGCTGGTGGGGATGTAGCCGCGCACTCCCTGTGCCAGGATCGCGAGGATATGCTCGGAATCCTCGTTTTCGCCCAGCACGACGACAGGTATGTTCGCATGGGCACGAACTAAGGCCTGAAGCTCTTCCTCAAACGACGGATCATTGCTGATCGCACCGCATTCCAGAAGGATCAGCGACGTGTCGTGTCGACCTAGGCTCAGTTTCCACTCACCGATGTCAGCAAACGCCCGGGAGCGGAATCTTCCGTCGGTTGCAAGGGCTTGGGTCAGAGTTTCCCGGCCCAGTGCTCGTCTGTCGATGATCGCGACCGTCGCCAAGCCCGAAGCAGGACGATCAGAAGCTCGAGCGCCGATATGATAAGCAGCCTCAAGTCCTTCTACCCCCTTAGTGTCAGGGTTTGCGGCAGAAGAGGCATCGGCTTCGCTGCTGTTGCAAAACATAATTCTACTACTCGCCTCTTAGCTTAGTTGAGGGATATTTCCCCCTCCGCTTTATTAGCTAGAGATCAGAACTGTTTTATGGTTTCTTAAGGATTCCCGTTAACCTCAGAAAGCCGGCAAGGCCGTCAGGAATGCGGGCCAAGACCGGTAAAGTTCAATCCTATTTGTCTGATATTTTATGCAAAATCAACAAAATCAGCCTAAGCCTTTCGAACATTGCCTCCTCCCAAAGTGGTAGTCAGCCGTGGAAGCGCTCGTCGAGTCGGGACCGTTGAGGCTGTCAAGAGGCGGAAGGAGAGTAAGGCATCAGTTGCTCGGTCGGCAACAGGTGACCTTTTTTCGCGTGCAAGCTCAGCCAGTTGTTTGCCCGCATGGCCAGGCTGGCCTCGAGCTTCTTCTGCCCCTCGGTCGCCAACGTCTTCGTGACCTGTATGGGCGCTCAGCAAACGGATGGGGTCGACGGATCGCCTTTCTCGATAAGCCGTCGACTTCCGCTCAAGGCGGCCGGCCTCTGCCACCATCACGCCGGAAATCCCGCGGCGATTCGCCCAAGCGGCGCGGCGCAAGCTGCGGATGGAGACGGGACATTCCGGCGCGTTCATCTCCGCGCGCTGGCCCGGCGCGCCGACGTCATCGACGGTCGGGAGATCCGGATCACAGGTTCGAACAGCGCACTGCTGCTCACACTTGCCGCTGCGGAGACCGCAGGCTCGGCGGCGCCAGAGGTATCTAGTTTTGTACCGAAGTGGCGACCCCTACGGGATTCGAACCCGTGTTACCGCCGTGAAAGGGCGGTGTCCTAGGCCTCTAGACGAAGGGGTCGGCGCGGCGCGGATACCTAACGGCAGCGGCCGCGGAAATCAAGCGCTTTCCGCCCCCCAGACCGGTGCCACGTCGTCGATGAACAGCTGCACCCGGACGTTGCCGTTCCAGCGATCGAGCCGCAGCGTGCCGGCGACATGCAGCAGCGCGTCGCGGCGCAGCAGCGTCTGGCCCACCGGCTGGTCGGCGCAGCGGAAGGCGATCGCCCGCAGCCGGCCGCCATCCGGCCCCACCAGCGTGCAGGCGACATGCCCGCCACCGACCACCGACGCCGCCACCACCCGCACCCGCGGCAGGGCGAAGCGCGGCTCCGGGTTGCCGGCGCCATAGGGGCCGAGGCGGCACAGCGTCTCTGCCAGCTCGACCGTCGCCGCCTCCACCACCAGCGTGCCGTCCAGTTCGACCAGCGGCACCATCGGCTCCCCAGGCTGCGCCGCCACCTGGCCGTCGATATGATCCCTCAGATAGGCGCGCAGCTCGGCCACCCGCTCCTGCCGCACGGTGAAGCCCGCCGCCATGTGGTGGCCACCGCCGGAGAGCAAGAGCCCGGCCTGGCGCGCCGCGATCACTGCGGCGCCGAGATCGACCCCCGGCACCGAGCGGCCGGACGCCTTGCCGATGCCGCCCTCGAACCCGACGACGCAGGACGGGCGGCCATAGCGCTCGCGCAGCCGGCCGGCGACGATGCCGACCACGCCGGGATGCCAGCCCTCGCCCGCCACCAGGATCACCGGGCCGGCGTCCGAGGCCTCCACCTGGGCGATCGCCGCCGCCATCACCTCGGCCTCAACCGTCTTGCGGTCGACATTGTGCTCGTCCAGCAGCGCCGCGATCCGCGCCGCCTCGGCCTTGTCCTCGGTGGCGAGCAGCCGGGCGCCGAGATCGGCGCGGCCGATGCGGCCACCGGCATTGATCCGCGGCCCCAGGATGTAGCCGGCATGGTAGGCGTCGACCGTCTCGGTCACCCGCGCCACATCGGCCAGCGCGGCAAGGCCGGTGTTGCGGCGCTGCGCCATAACCTTCAGCCCCTGCCCGACCAGGGCCCGGTTGAGCCCGGTCAGCGGCACCACGTCGCAGATCGTGCCGAGCGCCACTAGGTCGAGCAGCGCCATCAGGTCCGGCTCTGGCCGATTGGCGAAGAGTCCGGCCTTGCGCAGCGTGCGGTTGAGCGCCACCAACGCCAGGAAGGTGACGCCGCAGGCGGCGAGCTGCCCCAGCCCCGGATCCTGGTCCAGCCGGTTCGGGTTGACCACCGCCGCCACCTTGGGCAGGCGCGGCTCGGCCGTGTGGTGGTCGAGCACCACGATATCGACGCCGGCGGCGCCTTCCAGCGCGTCAAAAGCGGTGGTGCCGCAATCGACCGTCACCACCAGCCCGGCGCCGCCGGCGCGCAGCTTCTCCAGCGCCTGGGCGTTCGGGCCGTAGCCCTCGGCGATGCGGTCGGGGATGTGGATCTGCGGCTCGACCCCCACTGCGCGCAGATAGCGGGTCATCAGCGCGGTCGAGGTGGCGCCGTCGACGTCGTAATCGCCGAACACAGCGATGCCCTCGCCGGCCATCACCGCCCGGGCGATGCGCTCCGTCGCGCGATCCATGTCGCGCAGCACCGAGGGGTCGGGCAGCAGCGCCCGCAGCGTCGGATTGAGAAAGGCCGGCGCATCGTCGAGGCCGATGCCGCGCGCCGCCAGCACCCGGGCGACCAGCTCCGGCAGGGCATGGCGCTGGGAGAGGGCCAGCGCCAGCCGGTCGTCGGCGGCGCGGCCGATCCAGCGCGCGCCTTTGGCGGAGCGTTCGACGCCGAACAGCGCCGGCGCGCTCACCGCCCCCTCACCATGGTCCACCCCTCCCCGGCCGCCGCCCCCGTCGGCCATCCGCCGGCGGCCTTACCCGCCCCCTTTAGCCACCAACGAACTCGAAGCCGGCCTTGCGGCGGAAATCGTGCCGCGCCTCGATGGTCCGCACCGTGCCGCTCTTCGACCGCATCACGATCGAATGGGTGACCGCGCCGCCCGGAATCAGGCGGACGCCGCGCAGCATCGGCCCGGTGGTGACGCCGGTGGCCGCGAACATGACGTCGCCGCCAGCCAGGTCCATCAGCCCGTAGACGCGGGTGAAGTCTTCGATGCCCTGGCGCTTGGCACGCTCGCGCTCGTCATCGTTGCGGAACAGCAGGCGGCCCTGCATCTGGCCGCCGATGCAGCGCAGCGCCGAGGCCGCCAGCACGCCTTCGGGCGCGCCGCCGGTGCCGAGATACATGTCGACGCCGGTCTCGGACTGGGCGGTGGCGATGACGCCGGAGACGTCGCCATCGGAGATCAGCATGATCCGGGCGCCGGCCTCGCGAATCCGGGCGATCAGTTCCTGGTGGCGCGGCCGGTCGAGCACGCAGACCACGAGGTCGGAGACCGCGACCCGCTTGGCCAGGGCCAGCGCCTTCAGGTTCTGCGCCGGAGTCGAGTCGATGTCGATCAGGTCCTTCGGCAGGTCGCCGCCGACCGCGATCTTGTCCATGTAGACGTCGGGCGCCTTCAGGAAGCCGCCCTTGTTGGCCATGGCGATGACCGCCAGCGCGTTCGGGCCGCCCTTGGCGGTGATGGTGGTGCCCTCCAGCGGGTCGAGGGCGATGTCGATCTCCGGCCCGTCGCCGGCGCCGACCTTCTCGCCGATATAGAGCATCGGCGCCTCGTCGCGCTCGCCCTCGCCGATCACCACCTCGCCGACGATGGCCAGGCTGTTCAGCGCCTGGCGCATCGCGTCGACTGCGGCCTGGTCCGCCTGACGCTCGTCACCGCGCCCCATCAGCCGCGACGCGGAGAGGGCCGCCGCTTCCGTCACCCGCACCACCTCGAGCGCGAGGTTGCGGTCCATCACCTGGGACTTGGTTTCCGGCCGTTTCATCGTCTCTCCGATCCTCTCGGTCTCGTATCCGCCGCGTCTGGCCCTCGCGGGCGGCGGCGGACACATCGTGCGACGGGTGTACCGGCTTTCGCCTACGGCCGGTACCGGGAATGATCACAGGTCTTCGATGCGAATGACATGTGGCGGCTCCAGCACCGCGTCCAGGGCGCCGAGCGCGGACAGCAGCCGGGTCATCGCCGCCTCGTCCGTCTCATGGGTGATGATCACCAGCGGCACGGCATCGCCGGGCGACCGGCCGCGCTGCAGCAGGCTCTCGACAGAGATCTGCTGGTCGCGCATGGCCGCGGCCACGTCGGCGATCACGCCCGGACGGTCGACCACCATCAGCCGAAGGTAGTAGGCGCCGCGGCGATGGTCCATCGGCGCCACCGGGGCGCGCTCGAGCCGCGCGGCCGGGGTGCCAAGCGTCGGCACCCTGAGGCCGCGGGCCAGGTCGACCAGGTCGGCAACCACGGCCGAGGCGGTCGGGCCGGCGCCGGCACCCCGGCCGGTCATCATCACCTGGCCGACGAAGTCGCCCTGCGCCACCACGGCGTTGAACACGCCCTCGACATGGGCGATCGGCGAGGCCTCGGCCACCATGCAGGGATGGACGCGCAGCGACAGCCCGTCCGGCGTGCGCCGGGCGATGCCCAGCAGCTTGATGCGGTAGCCCAGCTCCTGCGCATAGGCGATGTCGAGCGCCGAGACCTGGCGGATGCCCTCGATGTGCAGGTCGTCGAACTCGACCCGGGCGTTGAAGGCCAGCGCCGCCAGCACCGCCAGCTTGTGCGCGGCGTCGACGCCGTCGACATCGAAGCTGGGATCGGCCTCGGCGTAGCCCAGCTTCTGCGCCTCGGCCAGCACCTCGGCGAATTCGCGGCCCGTGGTCCGCATCTCGGTCAGGATGTAGTTGCAGGTGCCGTTGAGGATGCCGAACACGCCGTCGATGCGGTTGCCGGCCAGGCCCTCGCGCAGCCCCTTGATCGCCGGGATGCCGCCGGCCACCGCTGCCTCGAAGGCCAGGGCGACGCCGGCCTCCTCGGCCCGGGCGGCGAGATCCGGCCCGTGCACGGCCAGCAGCGCCTTGTTGGCGGTGACGACCTGCTTGCCATGGGCGATCGCGGTCTCGCACACCGCCTTGGCGATGCCGTTGGCGCCGCCGATCAGCTCGATCACCACATCGATCTCGGGGTCGGCCGCCAGCGCCACCGCGTCGTCGTACCAGCGCACCCCGTCGAGCGGCACGCCGCGGTCGCGGTGGCGGTCGCGGGCCGAGACGGCGGCGACGACGATGCGCCGGCCGCTGCGCTGGGCCAGGAGATCGGCATGGGCCTGCAGCAGGCGCAGCACGCCGCCGCCGACGGTGCCGAGGCCGGCGATGCCGATGCGAAGCACAGGGATCACGATACCGCCTTCAGGCTGACAGGCTGCGGGTCGTTGCGCCGCCGGCTCAGGAAGGCCCTGATATTCTTGCAGGCCTGGCGGATGCGCTGGTGGTTCTCGACCAGGGCGATGCGGACATGGCCGTCGCCGTATTCGCCGAAGCCGACTCCTGGCGCCACCGCCACCCCGGCCTCTTCCAGCAGCAGCTTGGAGAAGGCCAGCGAGCCCATCTTCAGATAAGGCTCCGGGATCTGCGCCCAGACGAACATGCTGGCCTCGGGCTTCTCCACCGGCCAGCCGGCGGCGCGCAGCCCCTCGACCAGCGTGTCGCGGCGCAGCCGGTAGCGCGCCCGCATCTCGTCGATGAAGTCCTGCGGCCCGTTGATAGCCGCCGTCGCCGCCACCTGCAGCGGCGTGAAGGCGCCGTAGTCGACATAGGACTTCACGCGGGCCAGCGCCGCGATCAGGCGCTTGTTGCCGGCGGCGAAGCCGATCCGCCAGCCGGCCATCGAATACGTCTTGCTCAGTGACGTGAACTCGACCGCGATGTCACGCGCCTCGGGGATCGCCAGGATCGAGGGCGGCGGCGCCGTGTCGAAATAGATCTCGGCATAGGCCAGGTCGGACAGGATCCAGATGCCGTGCTGGCGGCAGAACTGGACGATCGGCCGGTAGAAGTCGAGGTCGACCACCTCGGCGGTCGGGTTCGACGGATAGTTCAGCACCAGCGCGGTCGGCTTCGGCACGCTGTGCCGCACCGCCCGCTCCAGCACCTCGAGGAAGCTGCCCCCGGGCGGGGTCGGCGGCAACGACCGCACCGACGCGCCGGCGATGATGAAGCCGAACATGTGGATCGGGTAGCTTGGATTCGGCACCAGGATGATGTCGCCCGGGCTGGTGATCGCCTGGGCCAGGTTGGCCAGGCCCTCCTTCGACCCGATGGTGACGACGATCTCGCTCTCGGGGTCGAGCTCGACCCCGAAGCGGCGCTGGTAATAGGCGGCCTGGGCCCGGCGCAGCCCCGGGATGCCGCGCGAGGTCGAATAGCCGTGGCTGCGCGGGTTCTGCGCCGCCTCGGTCAGTTTCTCGATCACATGCTTCGGTGGCGGCCCGTCGGGATTGCCCATGCCGAGATCGATGATGTCCTCGCCCCGAGCTCGCGCCGCTGCCTTCATCGCGTTCACCTCGGCGAACACATAGGGCGGCAGGCGCTTGATTCGGTGGAAGTCCTGGTCGGTCATCGACGTATCCCCCCGACGCCCGTCGGGGCGTCCGGTGCTGAGCTTATTGGGCGAGGTAGATTTCGACGCGGGCGGCCTGGCCGTCGGTAATGTTCGGCCGGGTGTCGGCCGCGCCGCCGGTGACGATTCGGGCCGGGTCGACGCCGGCCGCGCGCAGCGCCGCCGCCACCGCCTCGGCCCGCGCCTTGGCCTGGGCCGCGCCGTCGCCGGCGCCGAACCCGACCACCCGCAGCTTCGGGCTCTGCGCCGTCTTGGCGACATTCTCGATGGTGCTGTTGGCCGAGGCCGGCAGCGCCGTGCTGCCACCGTCGAACTTGACCGTGCCGGCGACGCGGTTGTTGAAGCTGAAGGCCGGCTTCGCCTCCGCCGGAGCGGGGGCAGCGGCGGCCTGGCCAGCCGGCTTGTTGCCGAAGCTGAGCGCCCCGGGCGCGCCCGAGGCGGCGCGGTCGGCCTCGAGCTGGCTGCGCACCGCGGCCTGCTGCTCCGGCGTCGGCAGGTCGGTCGGCTTCTGCGGCACGGAGCCGAGATTGGGATAGGCCTGCTCCGACGCCGGCCGCGGCATCGACTCCATCGCCGGCGGGGCCGCGGTGTTGCGGCGCTGGCCGAAGCTCATCGGCGCCACCGTGCCGGTCGGCTGCTGCTGCTGCGCCTGCTGCGCCGCCGCCTGCTGCTGCGCCATCTGCTGCTGGCGCTGGAAGGCGGCCTGGCGCTGCGCGTCGATCTGCGCCCGGCGCTGCTGCTGTGCGCCCGCCTGCTGCGCCCGGGCCTGCTGCATCGCGGCGCGGTCGGCATCGGTCTGGGCCATGACCGGCAGCGAGTAGGTCTTGGTGTCGGCCGTCGGCGCCGTGCCCAGGGGGCCGCCGACGCTGGGCACCGGCGGCTGCTCCGCCACCCCGAGCGGCGAGACCTCGGCGGTCTCGGCCTTGGGCACGGAGGCCTGGACGTCGCCCGCATAGGGCGTGCCGTCGAAGATACGGCCGCCGCAGCCTGCAAGGACGAGGCCGAGGGCAACGGTGACAACGGCGCCACGGACCGGGAGGCCGGGGCGGGCGGAAACGATCATGGGAGAGCCGGTGCGACGCATGGGCACGTGCCTAGCACACTTCGTTGAAAGGGTGGACTGGAAAGAGGATGGCCGTGCAAAGTGGCGGTTAAGCGGCATTCTACGCCTGATTCCGCGCCTCGGGCGACGCCGCCGCAGCCAGGAGACCCGTCCGCATGACCGAGCGCGCCCGCCCCGCCCCCAGCCGGACGAAGCCCGGTGAAGCTGAACCCAAGCCTGAGGCGAAACCCGGCATCACGGCGCCTGAGGCCCCGCCGGCGGATCCGGCCGAGCTGGGTCGCCGCATGGTCGAGATCGCCGAGCGCAGCGCCCGGCTGGTCACCGCCTTCCTGGAGAAGCAGGGCCGCGCCGAGGCGCCGGAGCTCGACCCGCTGAACATCGGCTCGGCCTTCCTGGCCATGACCCAGCGGCTGATGGCCGACCCGGCGCGGCTGATGCAGGCCCAGATGTCGCTGTGGCAGGACTACGCCACGTTGTGGACCCGCACCACCCAGCGCCTGCTGGGCCAGGAGGCGGAGCCGGTGGTGGCGGCGGAGAAGGGCGACAAGCGCTTCAAGGACCCGGCCTGGAGCGAGGTCGCGGTGTTCGACTTCATCAAGCAGTCCTACCTCCTGACCGCGCGTTGGCTGCAGGGCTCGGTGCGTGAGGTCGAGGGGCTGGACGCCAAGACGGCGAAGAAGGTCGACTTCTATACAAGGCAGTTCATCGACGCGATGGCGCCGTCCAACTTCGTCGCCACCAATCCGGAGGTGCTGCGCAGCACGCTGGAATCGCGCGGCGAGAACCTGGTCAAGGGCCTTGAGAACATGCTGGCCGACCTGGAGCGCGGCCAGGGCCGGCTGGCCATCAGCATGACCGACCGCAGCGCCTTCGAGATCGGCCGCAACATCGCCGTCACCCCCGGCAAGGTGGTGTTCGAGACCGAGCTGATGCAGTTGATCCAGTACGACCCGGCGACCGAGACGGTGGCGCGGCGGCCGTTGCTGATCATCCCGCCCTGGATCAACAAGTTCTACATCCTCGACCTGAAGCCGCAGAACAGCCTGATCCGCTGGGCGGTCGAGCAGGGCCACACCGTCTTCGTCGTCTCCTGGGTCAACCCGGACGCGGAGCTCGCGGCCAAGAACTTCGCCGACTACATGCTGGAGGGGCCGCTGGCCGCGTTCGGCGCGATCGAGCAGGCGACCGGCGAGCGCGAGGTCAACGTCATCGGCTATTGCCTGGGCGGAACGCTGCTGGCCAGCACCCTGGCCTGGATGACGGCCAAGGGCGAAGAGGACCGGGTCAAGAGCGCCACCTACCTGACCACGCTGACCGATTTCACCGATCCGGGCGAGCTCGGCATCTTCGTCGACGAGGAGCAGCTGAGGACGATGGAAACGAAGATGGCCGGCAAGGGCTATCTCGAAGGCTCGGCCATGGCGACGACCTTCAACCTGCTGCGCGCCAACGACCTGATCTGGTCCTTCGTCGTCAACAACTACCTCCTGGGCAAGGACCCCTTCCCCTTCGACCTGCTGTACTGGAACAGCGATGCGACCCGGATGCCGGCCGCGATGCACAGCTACTATCTGCGCAACATGTATCAGGAGAACCGGCTGGTGCAGCCGGGCGGCATCGCCCTGGCCGGGGTGCCGATCGACCTGACCACGGTCAAGACCCCGACCTTCATGCTGTCGACCCGCGACGACCACATCGCGCCCTGGGCCTCGACCTATGCCGCGACCCAGCTGTTCGGCGGGCCGGTGCGCTTCTGCCTCAGCGCCTCCGGCCACATTGCCGGGGTGGTCAACCCGCCGGCCGCGAAGAAATACTGCCACTGGGTCAACACGCGGACGCCGAAGACCCCCGAGGCCTGGCTGAAGGGCGCGGAGCAGGTCGAGGGCTCGTGGTGGCCGGAATGGCAGAAATGGATCGCCCGCCACGCCGGCGGCCAGGTCCCGGCCCGGAGCCCCGGCGACGGCAAGCTGACCCCGATCGAGGATGCGCCGGGGCGATACGTCCGGACGACCTAGGGGCGGCCTCACCATTCCCAACCCGTCATCCCCGCGAAAGCGGGGATCTCGTGACGCCCTGGAAGAGATTCCCGCTTTCGCGGGAATGACGATGAGGGGAAGGTCGCATTCATACCGTCTACGGCTCACGCCGCCAGGTCGGCCACCCGCCCATAAACCCGGCGCAGCTCGGCCAGGCGGTCGCCCTCCAGCACCCGGTCGAGGTGGATCTCCGGCCGCGACGCGGCGGCGAGGACGACGCGGTAGAGATGGGTCCACAGCCCGGCGCCGCGATGCACCACGGCGTAGAGGACCTCGCGCCGGTCGGGGTCGCGCCGGCCCGGACAGGGGCGCTCGTCGAGCCGCTCGACCGTGTCGCCGGGACTGGCCAGCGGGATCGTCGCGGACTGGTAAGCAGACATGAAAAACCCTCCTTCGCGGTTGCGAGGAGGGCTGACGCGCGGCTTTCGACCCGTTTGGTTGCCGGTCCGGCCGCATCGCCCCTCTTGCGAGAGGCCACCACCTTGCCCGGGAGGCAGGTTGGCGTGGGCGTCAGCCCAGCTCTGGATGCGAGGCCGGGTGTAGCGCGGGCCGCGGCGCGACGCAAGAGGGATAGAGTGCCCTTGCCTCCGGCCCCAGGATCGTCCGACCCTGGCCCCTCCTCTGCGGCGAGCCTGCAATGCCCAACCCTTCCCCTGCCCGGCCGGTGCCCGACCTGTTCGCGGCCAGGCCCGCCGCCTATGACCGCTTCACCCGGGCCGAATGGGCGGCGCTCCGTGCTTCGACGCCGATGGCGCTGTCCGAGACCGAGCTGGCCGAGCTGCGCGGACTGAACGAGCCGGTGTCGCCGGCCGATGTCGCCGACATCCTGCTGCCGCTGTCGCGCCTCCTGAACCTGCATGTCGCCGCCGCCCGCCGGCTAGATGGGGTGCAGGACGCCTTCCTCGGCCGGCCCGGCCCGCCGCCGCCCTACATCATCGGCGTCGCCGGCAGCGTCGCCGTCGGCAAGAGCACCTTCGCCCGGCTGCTGCGTCTGCTACTGTCGCGCTGGCCCGACCATCCGCGGGTCGAACTGGTGACCACCGACGGCTTCCTGTGGCCGAAGACGGTGCTGGAGGAGCGCGGGCTGATGCGCCGCAAGGGCTTTCCAGAGAGCTACGACCTGCGCCGGATGATCGGTTTCCTGGCCGCCGTGAAGTCCGGCCGGCCGGAGGTCGAGGCGCCGGTCTACTCGCATCTCGCCTACGACATCCTGCCCGGCGAGAAGCAGGTGATCCGCCGGCCGGACATCCTGATCTTCGAGGGACTGAACGTGCTGCAGGCGCCCGCCGGGGCGTCGGTCGTCACCTCCGACTTCTTCGACTTCTCGGTCTATGTCGACGCCGAGGAGGAGGACATCGCCGGCTGGTTCGTCGAGCGCCGCCTGCTGCTGCAGCGCACCGCCTTCCGGGACCCGTCCTCCTACTTCCACGACCAGCGCGACCTGCCGGAGGCGGAGGCCCGCCGCGTCGCCCGCGAGATCTGGGACCGGATCAACGGGGTCAATCTGCGCGAGAACATCCTGCCGACCCGGCAGCGCGCCCGGCTGGTGCTGCACAAATCCGCCGACCATTCGGTCGACGCCGTCGCCCTGCGCCGGATGTAGCTATGGACCTGCCGCCGCTGGGACCGCTGATTGGATCGGGCAAGGAGGCCGAGGTCTTCGCGTGCGGCGACCTGGTGGTCAAGCTGTACCGGACGACGGCTTCGGCGCCGAAGCGGGCCGCGTTCCGCGAGGCGTCGATCCTGGCGCTGGTCGAGTCGCTCGGCCTGCCCGCGCCGGCGGTCCATGGCGTCGGGCAGATCGACGGCCGCTGGGGCATCGCCATGACCCGCGCCGACGGCCGGTCCCTCGCCGACACCCTGCAGCGCGAGCCCGGCCAGGGGACGTCCTGCCTGGAGCGCATGGCCCGGCTGCAGATCGCCATCCATGGCCATCCGGGCGCACATCTCGGCAGCCTGAAGTCAAGGCTGGAGGCGAATATCGACCGGGCGGCGATGCTGGGCGAGCCGCTGCGGCGCCGATTGCTGGACGGCCTGGCTGCGCTGCCGGAGGGCGACCGCCTGTGCCATGGCGACTTCCATCCTTGGAACATCCTGGGGCCGCCGGGCCGGGAGGTGGTGGTCGACTGGCTGGACGCCTGCGCCGGCGATCCCGCCGCTGACGCCTGCCGCTCCTATGTGCTGATCCGGCCAGTGGCGCCGGACCTGGCCGCCGCCTATCTTGCAGCCTATGCTGCTGCCGCGGGCGAAAGCCGGGACGGAATCCTCGCCTGGCTGCCCTTCGTCGCAGCCGCCCGCCTGGCCGAGGGCGTGCCGCACGAAGCCCAGGGGCTGATGGCGATGGCGATGTCGAAATCGCCGTCCTGACCCCGGATCCGGATGCGCCGAAACCATAGCATCCGGGCCGTTTCCGCGGTCGAACTTGCCATTCTGCCCGTCCTCCCCCATGTTTAGAGGGTCATTCTGGTTCGGACGGCCGGCCTGCCATGCCCTTGCGGCCGCGGATCCCTCGCCTTTCCCCGTTACCGTCTGATGCGTCGCGCGAGTGCGTGCGGCGCGACCCTTACTTGGAGGAAAGCGATGCCGATCGGCACCGTGAAGTGGTTCAACAGCACCAAAGGCTTCGGTTTCATTCAGCCGGAGAGCGGCGGCGCGGACGTCTTCGTCCACATCTCCGCCGTCGAGCGCGCCGGGCTGCGTGGCCTGAACGAAGGCCAGAAGATCTCCTACGAGGAGCAGCGCGACCCGAAGCGCGGCAAGACCTCGGCGGAGAATCTGAAGGAAGTCTGAGCCTTCGATTGCGGATTGGATCAGGAGCGCCCGCACCGTCGGGCGCTCCTTTTCTTGTGACAGACCGGCGATGCGCAAGCGTCGCGCCAGAGGGAGGCCGTCATGCCGTTCAAGCCGAACTACAATCAGCAGCGCAGCGAGCGCAACCGCGCCAAGGAACAGAAGAAGCAGGAGAAACTGCAGAAGCGCGAGGAAGAGGCCGCCCGCCGCAAGGCCGGCCAGGAGGGCGATGCGCCCCAGGACGGCGACGCGCCCCCGCAGGACGACCAGACCGACCCGTCCTGACCCGAACCGTCACCGGAGTGCCGACATGGCCCGGAGCAAGAAACAGTCCAATGACAGCGCCTTCGTGCTGTTCAACATCGTCTATCAGGACGGCACGCTGAGCTCGAACCGCAAGGTGCCGCGCGCCGAGGCCGACGGGCTGGACGGCGACGCCCCCGTGCGTGCCTTCATCGAGGCCCAGGACCGCAAGATCGCCGAGATGTCCGGCAATCCCCGCGGTCCGATCAAGACCATGACCCGGCTGCGCGGTCAGTGACCGGCCGGCGCGGCGGCCCCGAGGCCGCCGCCTCTCAACCCTACCCCATCCAGACGGCGCTGAACTTCGCGTGGCTGCCATCATGCAGGCGCAGGTTCAGCCACTGGTCGACGAACGCCTTGAACACCACGTCGCCGCGCGGCAGCAGATAGGCCTTCTCGGCGAAGGTGAAGGGCTGGTCGGGGTGGACGGCGCACAGGCCGGGGCGCAGCTTCTGCTGCAGCCGGGTCTCGCTGGCATCGGTGATCATCACATCGGCCCGGCCGGCCAGGATCTCGTCGAAGATCTTGGTGTTGTCCGGGAAGATCGTGACTTCCGCCGACTTGATCCGCTCGCGCACGAACGCCTCGTTGGTGCCCCCCGGCGGCTCGATCACCCTGACGCCGGGCTGGTCGATCTGTTCCACCGTCTGGAACTTGTCGACATCCTCGCAGCGGGCGATCGGCGTCTTGCCGTCGACATCGATCGGAATGCTGAAGAAGGCCTGCTTCTGGCGCGGCAGGCTCACGCTGATGCCGCCCACCGCCATGTCGCAGGCGCCGCCGGTGAAATCCGCCATCAGCGTCTTCCAGCTGGTCTTGACGAACTCCGCCTTAACCCCGAGCGCCGTGGCCAGGTCGCGGGCCATGTCGATGTCGATGCCCTCGTACTCGCCCTTGGCCGGGTTGAGATAGGTGAAGGGCTTGTAGTCGCCTGTGGTGCAGATCTTCAGCACCCCGGCCTTGGCCACGGCGTCGAGCGTGTCGGCGGGGTCCGCCGCGATGGCGGCAACTGGCAAGGCCAGCAGCAAGGCAGCGGTGGCGAGCAGGCGCATGATTCCTCCCGGTTTTGATTCGGCAAGGATCTTAGTCGGACAATTAGGACGCCACCAACAGGGTCGTCCGCGCGGCCGGTCGCCGCTACCATCGCCGCCATGAAGCTGATCGCCTACACCATCGGCGGGGCGCATCCCGAGATCCGGCCGGCCCCGGCCACCCGCGACTGGATGGCGGCGACGCCGGAGGGCTTCGCCTATCGCTGCCTGCCGCTGAACATCGCCAACGCCCATGGCTGGGAGATCCTGTGTCCCGGTACGATCCGGGCCCGGTGGGACGGCGGCCCGGCGCCGGAGTCGGTGCGGGTCGAAGCCGAGGGCGACGGCGCGGCGCCGGCCGTCGGGCATTTCGGCAGCGGCATCCTGACCTTCCACGTGCCGCTGCTGCTGCGCACCGAGCCGGGCTGCAACCTCTGGGTCTCCGGCCCGACCAACGCGCCGAAGGACGGCATCGCGCCGCTGACCGGCGTGGTCGAGACCGACTGGTCGCCCTATGGCTTCACCATGAACTGGCGCTTCACCCGGCCGAACCACCTGGTCGAATTCGCGGCCGGCGAGCCCTTCTGTCTGTTCTTCCCGCTGGCGCGCGACACGGTCGAGGCGGTCGAGCCGGAAGTCCGCCCGCTGTCCGACGACCCGGCGCTGGAGGCGCGCTACTGGGCCTTCCACCAGGGCCGCGCCGATTTCCTGGCCGACCTCGCCGTCCCCGGCACCGAGGCCAATGAGGCGAAGTGGCAGAAAGGCTATTACCGCGGCCTGGCCCCCGACGGCACCGCCGCCCCCGAGCACCAGACCAAGCTGCGGCTGAAGCCGTTCAAGGAGGGGTGATACCCTCAAGGCAGTCTGCGTTTGCCTCTTCCGCCTGGCTGGAGAGGCAACACGTGCTTTCTAGGTGCCGGCCCTCGTCTCCGCCGCCACCGCCCCGGCCTCGTCCCCGGCCAGCCGCAGCGCGCGGGCGGTGAGGCGCCAGTTGAACGGGCTGCCGGGCTTGGCGTCGGTGCGCTCCACCGCAAGAGCCCGCGCCACATCCGCCTGGCCACCGCGCAGCGCCGCTTCCACCAGAGTGAGATTCAGCACGTCGCGCTGGGCGTGGCTGCCGCCGAAGCGGTGCGCCACCGCGCGCAACGGCGCCAGCAGCTCGACCACCGTGCCATAGTCGCCGGCGCCGAAGGCGCGCAGCGCCCGGCACACCGGCAGCCCCACCTCCGCCGTCATCGCCGCATTGGTGCCGCCCGCCGCCACGCTTCGGGCCTGCGCCGCCAGCAGCCGGTCGGCATCGCCGTCGCGGCCGGTGGCGACGAAGGCCATCATCGCGTGCATGTCGTTGAAGGCGTAGTAGCCGTCCTCGGCCATCGGCGCCCAGGTCTCGGCCAGCTCGGCCCAGCGGGCGCCGCCGTCCACGCCGCGCAGATGCAGCCGCCACAGCAGCGCCGTGGCGTCCAGCGTCTCCAGCGCCAGCGGCGACGGAAGCGGCCGGATCGCCTCGTCATAGAGTCTCAGCACCGTCCCGGTCTCGCCGAGGTCGAGATGGTACAGCGCCAGGTGCCACCAGTTGTGGAAGGCGAACATGTTGTCCGGCGCCCAGTCGCCGGTGCGGCCGGTCAGCCAGCCGACGCCCTCCGGCAGCCGGCCCTGCATCTCCATGACATGGGCCACGGCGTGGATCGCCCAGGGGTCGCGCGGCTGCAGCGCCACCGCCCGGCGGCCTGTCGCCTCGGCGGCGCGGTAGTCGCCGGTCTCCTCGAGGCCGAAGGCGTGCATGCCGAGGACATAGCCGTAGCCCGGCACCGCTTCGTCCCAGCCCGGCAGCGCCCGGGCAATGCGGTCGCGCAGCAGCTGGGTGTGGCCGAGATAGAAATCGCCGAGATGGCCGGCCTGCAGTGCCAGCCCGTCGCGCGGCCAGGCCTCCGCCACCCGGCCCCAGCCATCGACCGCGCCGGCGAAATCGCCGTCCAGCCAGGCCTGCAGCGCCGCGATATGGCCGCGCTCGCGCTCATTCGCTCCGGCCGCCAGCGCCTCCGCCGCCTTGACGCTCTCCCGCAGCGGCGCCTCGGCCGCCTTCTCGGTCGCCAGCGCCATCAGCGTGCCGCGCAGGCAATGGCCCATGACGAAGCCCGGATCCTCGGCCAGCGCCGCCTCGATCTCGGCCAGCGGGTCGCGGAAATAGCTGTGCAGCCGGTCGACGGCCGCCTCGTATCGGTCCAGCGCCGCGCGGCTGGTGGTCGAGACCGGAACGCCGCGGCTGTCCTGAAGGCCCATGACCCGATCCTCCTTCCATGCTGTGGATCAGGGTACCCTAACCTGCCCGTCCCGCGCTGCTTGTGTCCTGCGTCACCCCCAAAAGAACGAAGCCCCCGTCCGGACGGCGGGGGCTTCGGTGCTTGTCCTTGCGGCTGTAGAGCTTGCCGGACGGGACGATCTTGTGGCCGAGCCGGCGGGCGATCAGCGCATGCGGATCGCGCCGCTTCGGCCCGGCCTTCGGCGGCACGGGCGTCTTCATCTGCCTCTCCTTTGGGGCTGGGCCGCCGTCATATGGCCCTTTGCCGGTTCGGCGCAAGGCTCTGCAGAAATATCCGGAAATGCGAAACATCTGGCGCCGGAAAGACGTTCATGCCACGAGTAGGCCCCAACGAACGTCGCCGCGGACCGCTCGACAGGCCCCAGCAGAACCGAGGCATCCCATCACGCGTACCATCGATTCTCCGGAATCGGCCCGGCCAGGCTGGTCGGCGCGCATCCGGCGCATCCGGAAACACTATCGGCGTCACGGCCGCCGCCACCTCACCACGGTCACGCAGGCGCTGCCCCTGTATGCCCTGTACGGGGTTATGCGGGCGTTGCCGCTCGACCTCGCCTCCGCCCTCGGCGGCTGGGTCGGCCGCACTCTCGGGCCGCGCCTCGGCGCCTCGCGCCGCGCCGACGCCAATCTGCGCCTGGTGATGCCGGAGCTGTCGGCCGCCGATCGCCAGCGCGTGATCCGCGGCATGTGGGACAATCTCGGCCGGGTGATCGCCGAGTTCCCGCATCTCGGCCAGCTGCGCCGCAGCGAGGCCCGGCGGCCCCGGCGCATCAAGGTCGAGGGCATCGAACATTTCCTGGCCGCCCGCGGCGGCGGCCGCGGCGTGGTGATGGCGATCGGCCATTACGGCAACTGGGAGGTCGGGGCCGCTGTCGCCGCCAATCACGGCGTGCCCTTCACCGCCATCGCCCGGCCGCCGAAGAATCCGCTGGTCGGCCGGCTCTTGCACCGCATCCGCAGCTCGGTCGGCACCATCCTGCTGGAGAAGCGGATGGAGGGGTCGGACGCCAAGCGCGCCCTGTCGGTGCTGCGCGCCGGCGGCGTGCTCGGAATGATGGTCGACCAGCGCTACAATGGCGGCTTGAAGGTGCCGTTCATGGGCCATGACGCCATGACCTCGCCGGGCGCCGTCTCCATGGCCTATCACCTGGACTGCGCCGTGATCCCGGTCCGGATCGAGCGCCTGGCCGGCGCACGCTACCGCGCGGTGTTCGAGCCGCCGCTGGCGATGCCGCGCACCGGCGACCGCAAGGCCGATATCGAGGCGGCGACGATCGCCCTGAACGAGGTGGTCGAGGGCTGGGTCCGCTCCCGCCCCGAACAGTGGCTGTGGCTGCACAAGCGCTGGATGATGCCGCGCCCGCGCAAGCTGCGGCAGCGGGTGCGGGCCTACAAGGCCAGCCTGGCCGCGTTGAAGGACTGAGGGCTACAGGGCCGAGCCGGCGTCCAGCACCACATTGGCGCGGTATTCGACGCCAAGCGCGACATAGCCTTCCGCCAGCTTGCGGTGGTGCTCGTGCTCCTCGTCCGTAAGCGCCCGCACGAAGCGGGCCGGGCCGCCGGCCCAGAGCTGGCCGGCCGGCACGCGCTTGCCGGGGGTCAGCAGCGCCCCGGCCGCAACCATGGCCCGACTCTCCACCACCGCCCGGTCCATGACGCAGGCCTTCATGCCGACGAAGCTGCGGTTCTCCAGCGTGCAGGCATGGATCAGCGCCATATGGCCGATGGTGACGTCGTCGCCGATGTAAGTCGGCCCGTCGGCCGAGGCGACATGCACGACCGTGCCGTCCTGGATGTTGGTGCGGGTGCCGATCCGGATCGGCTGCATGTCGCCGCGGATGACGCAGCCGAACCAGACGCTGGTGCCCGGCCCGATCTCGACATCGCCGATCACCACGGCGCCGGGCGCGATGAAGGCATCCGGCGCGATCCGCGGCTGCTTGTTGCGATAGGGCAGGATCACCGCGCCCGCGGCCATGGGGTCAGGCCGCCTGCGACCGTGCCGGCAGCAGCCCGGCGGTCGGGGCCAGGCCCAGCGCCAGGTTCAGGTTCTGCACCGCCGCGCCCGACGCGCCCTTGCCGAGATTGTCGAGCTGGGCCACCAGCAGCGCCTGCTGCTCCTTGGCATTGGCGAAGACGAACAGCCGCAGCTGGTTGGTGCCGTTCAGCGCCTCGGGCTCCAGCTCCGCCAGCGCCTCGCTGTCGGCCAGCGGCGCGACGGTGACGAAGGCCTGGCCCTGGTAGTGCTCCGCCAGCGCCGCATGCAGGTCGTCGGCCGAGGGGCGCTTCGGCAGCGCCCAAAGCTGCAGCGGCAGCGACACCAGCATGCCCTGGGCAAAGGTCCCGACCGATGGCACGAAGATCGGCGCATGGGTCAGGCCGGACCAGCGCTGCAGTTCCGGCACGTGCTTGTGCGCCAGCTTGAGCCCGTAGAGGTAGAAGGGCGCGCCCTTCTTCTCGGACTCGTAGCGGGCGATCAGGCTCTTGCCGCCGCCGGTGTAGCCGCTGACCGCGTTGATGGTCACGGGATGGTCCGCCGGCACCAGGCCGCGGTCGATCAGCGGCCGCAGCAGGGCGATCCCGCCGGTCGGGTAGCAGCCGGGGTTGGAGATGCGCTTCGACGCCGCCACCGCCTCGGCCTGGCCGGACGCCAGCTCCGGGAAGCCGTAGGTCCAGCCTTCGGCGGTGCGGTATGCGGTCGAGGCGTCGATCACCCGCACGTCGGGGTTCTCGACCATCGCCACCGCCTCGCGCGCGGCGTCGTCGGGCAGGCACAGGATGGCGACGTCAACCGAATTCAGGAGCCGCCGGCGGGCCGCCGGGTCCTTGCGCTCGTGATCGGCCAGGCTGACGATTTCGACATCGGAGCGACGGGCCAGACGGTCGCGGATCTGCAGCCCCGTCGTGCCAGCCTCGCCATCGATGAACACCGTCGCCGGCATCGCCTTGCCCTCGGAAAGAGATCAGAGGACGGTCCTTTAGCACATCCGCGGTCGCAGCCGAACCGGCGTCGCGGTCATGGCGGATATTTGCGGAACGCGTCAGCCGGCCTTGAGCTCCCGCAGCACCGTGGCGATGCGGTCCAGCGCGGCCGGCGCGTGCTCATAGCCATGGGTGATGCGCAGGTGATGCTCGGCGCCGAGATACACGCCCGGCGCCACCAGCACCGAGGACCGGCGGCGGATGGCGTCGGCCACTGCGACCGAGGACAGGTGGAGATGGACCCGGACGAAGCCCAGCGCCGTGGCCGCCGGCGGCACCGCCGAGACCAGGTCGGCATTGGCGCCGATCCAGCGCTCCAGCCCCTCCCAGCCGCGGCGCGACAGCTCGCGCTGCCGGGCCATCAGCCGGGTGCGGGTCGCCGGCTCCAGCGCCAGCTCGGCCAGCAGCATCGACGGGCCGGCGGTGGCGATCACGACATATTCGTGCCGGCGCCACGCGTCCTCGACCAGCTCCTTCGGTCCGACCAGCCAGCCGACCCTGAGGCCTGCCAGGCCATAGGCCTTGGACAGGCTGCCGACCACCACTGTGCGCTCGTAGCCGCCCCAGAAGCTCGGCGTCTCCGTATCGGCCAGCCGCTCGGTGCCGCGATAGACCTCGTCGACATGCAGCCAGGCGCCGGCCTTTCTGGCGATAGTGGTGATCCGCGCCGCCTCTTCCGCCGTCAGGATGCTGCCGGTCGGGTTGTTCGGGTTGACGATGGCGATCATCCGGGTGCGTGGCCCGACCGCCGCTTCCAGCGCGTCGAGATCCGGCCGCCAGCCCTGGTCGGGCAGCAGCGGAAAGCTTTTCACCGTGCAGCCCAGGTTGCGGGCGATGCCCCAGACCTGGCGGTAGCCCGGCTCCATCACCACGATCTCGTCGCCCGGCGACAGCAGCGTCTGGCACAGGATCTGGTTCGCCTCCGACGCGCCGGCCGTGACCAGCACCTGGTCGGCCTTAGCACCCTCATAGAGGCTCGCGATCCGCGCCCGCAGCGCGTCGGTGCCGTTGACCTGCGGGTAGAACAGCACCTGGTCGAGCAGCCGGTCGACCGCGTCCGGCCCCAGCACCTCTCGCACCGTGGCGCAGCGCACCGAGCTGTCGGCCAGGTTGACCTCGACCGTGTGCTCCCATTCCGATTGCCACTGCTCGAGGTCGAAAGGCTGGAAGGTCATCGCCGCGCTCCAAAATCCGTCGCCATGCACTCTGCAATATATTACATCTCGATCTGCAACAAGATGCGAATGGGGTGACCGCCGATGACATCGTCGCAGGAGGTGCTGCAGCGGATCGCCCGGCGGCTGCGGCAGGAGCGCCAGGCCCGCGGCTTGAGTCAGGCGGCGCTGGCCGAGCGCAGTGGCGTGTCACCGCGCATGCTGGCGCTGATCGAGAAGGCCGAGACCAACCCGAGCATCGCCACGCTGGCGGAGATCGCGGCGGCGCTCGGCCTCGGTTTCGGCGATCTGGTCGGCGGCGAGGCGGCGGCCGCGGCTCGGCTGATCCCGCCCGACGAGTTCGCGACGATGTGGCAGTCCGGGTCCGGCAGCGCCCGGCTGGTCGCCTCCGGCGGCCGGGCCGAGCTGTGGGACTGGGCGCTGGCGGCCGGCGCCCGCTACGACGCCAGCCCGGACCCGGCCGGGACGATCGAGCTGATCCAGGTGCTGGAGGGCATGCTGGTGCTGGAGGTCGACGGCACCACCCTCGCCGCCCCGGCCGGCCACGTGCTGCGCCTGGCCAGCGACCGCCCCTATGCCTATCGCGCCGAGGGCGGGCCGGTGCGCTTCGTCAAGGTGGTCAGCCCCGGCGGACGCTGAGCGTCTGAGTCACACTGCCTCACCCGAGAAACTATGCTTGCCTCGCTCGGCTTCGGCCGGCACCATGCGGGCCGCGGACCCTACCAGAGCGGCGATCGGATGACTTCATCGCGACGCAACGCCGTGCTGGCCATCGTCGCCGGCAGCCTGCTGATGACGGCCGCGCCGGTCACGAATCATCCGGCGCCGGAGTTGGTTGTCTCGGCCCCGCCCCTCAGCCCCGCCATCCCGCTCGGCCCCGATATCCCGATCGACATCCCGCATTCCGGAGACGAGGCCTTCGCCCGTCTGCTGGCCGCGGCCGAGAGCAGCCACGATCCGCTGCAGATGAACAAGGGCGGCTATGCCGGGTTGTTCCAGCTCGGCGAATCGGCGGCGGCGATCGCCGGCATCTACGACCCGGGCGAGACGCTGTCGGCGGAGGACACGCGCAACCGCTGGCGCGGCAGCTTCCGCATCCCGGGCTATCCCGGGGTCCGGTCGATCGGCGATTTCCTGGACACGCCGGCGGCGCAGGTCGCGGCCTTCCGCCTGCACCTCGCCCATCTCGACCGCGAGATCGCACAGCGCGGCCTGAACCGGCGCATCGGCGGCTATGTCGCCGGGGTGCCGATCACCTGGGACGGGCTGCGCGCGATGATGCATCTGGGCGGGCCGGACGGGACCGAGCGCTTCATCGCCACCGCCGGCGCCTACGATCCGGCCGACGACAACGGCGTGCGGATCAGCGACTACGGCCGCCGCTTCGCCGGCGTCACCGCCATCCAGCCGACCCGGCCGGCGGTGATCCCGACCGTGGCCACCGCTCCGGCCACCCCTGCCCCGGCCGGCCCCGCCGAGCCGGCCGTGGTGACCCCGACCCTGGTCGCGACCACGCCCTCGCCGCGAAGACGTCCCACGGAACGACAAAGGGGCGCCCGAAGGCGCCCCCTGCCAAACATGATATCCGATGACCGGATCAGCGCTTGGAGAACTGGAAGCTGCGGCGGGCGCCGGCCTTGCCGTACTTCTTGCGCTCGACCACGCGCGAGTCGCGGGTGAGGAAGCCGTGCGCCTTCAGTGCCGGGCGCAGGCCCGGCTCGTAGTTCTCGAGGGCGCGGCTGAGGCCGTGGCGAACCGCGCCGGCCTGGCCGGAGAGACCACCGCCCTTGACCGTGCAGATGACGTCGAACTGGTTGGTCCGGTCGCACACCTCGAACGGCTGCTTCAGCAGCATGCGCAGCACCGGGCGGGCGAAGTAGATCTCCTGGTCGCGGCCGTTGACCGTGACCTTGCCGGTGCCCGGCTTGATCCAGACGCGGGCGACCGCGTCCTTGCGGCGGCCGGTGCCGTAGGCGCGGCCCTGGGCGTCGCGCTTCGGCTCCGCCGGCGCGGCCTCGGCCGCGGCGCTGTCGAGGGTCGGCTTCAGATCGGAGAGGGACTGCAGATCGGCCACGGCCTTACCTCTTGTTCTTCGGATTCATGGCAGCGACGTCCAGCACCTCGGGCTGCTGTGCCTCGTGCGGATGCGACGCACCGGCATAGACCTTGAGGTTGCCCATGACCTTACGGCCCAGCGGGCCGCGGGTGATCATGCGCTCGACCGCCTTCTCGATCACACGCTCCGGATGGGCGCCATCGAGGATCTGGCCCTTCGACCGGCCCTTGATGCCGCCGGCATAGCCGGTGTGCCAGTAGAAGATGCTGTCCTGGCGCTTGTTGCCGGTCAGGCGGACCTTCTCGGCATTGACGACGATGACGTTGTCGCCGGTGTCGACATGCGGGGTGAAGATGGTCTTGTGCTTGCCGCGAAGGCGCATCGCGATGATGCTGGCGAGCCGGCCGAGAACGACGCCGTCGGCGTCGACCACGATCCACTTCTTCTCCACCTCGGCGGGCTTGGCGGAATATGTCTTCATGACGGGCCCTTGATCGAGGGTCGGGAACGGATGCCGCCGGCCTCCCCTGGAGAGGGGGCCCGGCGAGAGGCGGCTGTCTACGCGTCCAGCCTGCCCACGTCAACGGAAAAAAGTGGCGATCCAACAGTACTTTAGCGAAACGGTATCTTGATACCTTCGCCGAAAGCCGCAGGATCGCTGGTGTTCGGCATTATACCGACACTCACGCCGCAACGAAGCCCTGCATCACCAGCCGGACCAGATCGGCCTGGCGATGGGTGCCGGTCTTGTCGAACACCGCCTTGAGATAGCCGCGGACGGTGTTGGCGCTGATGCCCCACGCCGCCGCCAGCGAACCGATGGTGGCGCCGGAGGCGAGTTGCGCGGCCACCTCGGCCTCCCGCGCGGTCAGGCTGAAGGCGGCGACCAGAGCGCGTTCGTCGACCGACCGGGCGGCATCCGGCGCCGAAACGAAGATCGCCGCCCGCGCCGGGCCGCACCGCCCGTACGTCGGATCGACGGCGGTGACGGGTGCGACCGTCAGCACCAGCGGCGCGCCGCCGTCCGGATCCGACAGGCACAGCCGGGCCGAGGCGGCGGCAGGTCGCGGCGGGGCAGCTTCGGCCGGCCGCGCCACGATGGCGGACATGGCGGCCACCAGCTGGCGCAGGAGCCTCGTTTCGGCGGGCAGCGCCGCCGCCACACCGGCCGAGGACAGGCGCAGGCCGCGATGCCGCCGGGCGATCTCCGCGGCGCGACGGTTGACGAAATCCGGCCGGCAATCGCTGTCGACCAGGATGACGCCGCTGTCCAGCGCCTCCAGCACCGACCGGCTCTCCGCCACCAGCAGCTCGCTGGCGGCGAGCCGCCGGCGCAGGCGCTGCGCCGCCGCGAAATGCGGCAGCACCAGCTGCAGCGCCTGCAGCTCGACCGGCGCGAAATCCGGGGCCTTGGGCGGCCGGCAGACGGCGACATAGCGCGACCGAATCCGGCCGTGCCAAGCGAAAACGCCGGCGCGGAAGCCGTTCATCGGCCGGACGATCTCGTTGTACATCTCGGTCCGCAGGAAGTCGGCATCGGCGACGAGGCTGGACGACGCCACCGCCTGCTGTGCCGGGATCGAGCGCAGCCAAGCCTCTGCCGGGCCGCCGCCGCCGGCCGCCGTGGCGAACCGGTCAAGGGCGCCACGGTCGACGCCGACGCCGAGCCCGGCGGCCGGGCCTCCCGCCTCCTGGGTCAGCAGCACCGCATGGTCGGCCCCGACCAGCCCGCGCACGGCCTCGAGCCCGTCGGCCCACCCCTCCGGCCGCAGGGCCGCGTCATAGATCCGCTCGACCGCACCGGAAACCGCTTCGGCCAACATGCTCGAATGTCCCACCCGAAATCACGCGAACGCGCAAGGGGGCCACAAGACGGGCGGAAGATGGCAATCCTCGGGACCGGATTGTGGCAGCCCGCCATAACTGCCGAACCGGTTAGGGGCGCGGCGGGATCGAATAGGTCCCGGTGGCATGGGCCACCGGCTCGTCTTCGCCCTCCGAGAACAGCAGCACCTCGCCATAGGCCAGGCGCTTGCCGAGCTTGAGCAGGCGGGCCTCGGCGATCACCGACACTAGCGCCGGGCGGCGCAGAAAGTTGATCGCCATCGAGGTGGTGACCGCCAGCTCGACCCGGCCGATCCGGCTGAGCACCGCGGCGTAGAGCGCCACATCGGCCAGGCCGAACAGGGCCGGGCCGGTGATGGTGCCGCCCGGCCGCACGAAATCCTCACGGCAGGGCATCACCAGCGTCGCCGTGCCGGCGCCCAGCGCGGCGACCGTCACCCCGAAGGCGCCGATCAGCGGCACGCCCTCGCGGATGATCGCCTCCATGGTCGCGGCCTCGATCGCCGGCTGCATGCCGCCCTCCACTCCGGTTTCCGCCAGTAGGGCGGAGCGCGGCGGCCGCCGCAAGCCTCCTGACCGCTTGGGCGGGCCACTGCCCGCCCATGTTCGAAGCGAATTGCGCGTCAGCCGCGAAGGAACGCCAGCAGGTCAGCGTTCAGCCTGTCCTTGTCGACGTGCAGCAAGCCATGGGACCCGCCCTCATAAACCACGAGCCTGGCATGCGGCATGAGCCTGGCGGCCAGCGTCGCCGAGATCTCCAGCGGGACGATCTGATCGTCGCTGCCATGCACCACCAGCGCGGGGACCGTGATCTTCTTGAGATCCTCCCGGAAATCGGTTTCCGAGAAAGCGCCGAGCGCATGATAGGCAGCCAGAATGCCGGTCGCCTGCCCTTGCCGCCAGTAGCTCTGCCGCAGGCCCTCTGAGACCCGGGCCCCCGGCCGGTTGAAGCTGTAGTAGGGCATGGTAACGTCGAGATTCCACTGAGACCGATTTGCCTGAACGGCCGCGCGGAAACCATCGAACACCTCTCTCGGCGCACCCGCGGGATTCGTCGCGCTCTTGAGAAGGAACGGCGTCACCGAGGAGATGAAGGCAACCCTGGCGACGCGTTCCTGGCCATGACGCGCGACATAGCGCGCGACTTCTCCACCGCCCATCGAGTGCCCGATGAAGGTCGCCTGACGCAGATCGAGCGCGCCGACCAATTGCGCCAGATCGTCGGCGAAGGTGTCGTAGTCGTATCCGTCGGCCGGCTGGCTCGACCGGCCGAAGCCCCGGCGGTCATGGGCGACGACGCGATAGCCGTTCTGCAGCAGGAAGAACATCTGGTCCTCCCAAGCGTCGGATGAGAGTGGGTAGCCATGGCTGAACACCACGGCCGGCCCCGAGCCCCAATCCTTGAAGTAGAGACTGGTGCCGTCCTTCATTGTCAGGCGATCTGTCATCGGCTTCCCGGCACCCGCCGACGCCGGGCTTTTCGCATCGGCGGCACCGATGCCGGCACCAGTGGCGAGCCCGGCGCCGGCAGCGGCGGCCCCCTTGAGGAGGCTGCGCCGCGAAGCGCCTTCGGGTGGTGAGATCGTTGGCATAACGAGTTCCATGGAGAAAGGCAGCCGCTTGCGGCGGCACGCTGTTGGATAGCGGAAGCGGTAAGCCTGTCCGGCGGGCTTTCGGCCGCGCGGCTCACATCGGGATTAGAAGCCGAGCCGGCGCAGATCGTCGGTGACGAAGGTCTGGCCGCTGCGGTTCTTGACGCTCGGCAGCCAGGAGACCTTTGCACGCCAGGCTTTCAGCGCGGAATGATTCTCCGGAATTGCGATGCCGGCGGCATCGGCGAACAACAGGCCGGCAAACACCGTGATGTCGGCCATGGAAAATGCGTCGCCCGCGACAAACGGATGGTCCCGCAACACGCTGTCGAAATACGTCATGCCGGCCAGCGCCTTGTCGCGCTGGCGATTGCCCCATTCCCGACGACCAGCCCATTCGGGAGACTTGAAGGTCTGCAACTTGGCGCCGAGGCCCGGAGTTGCGTAATGGAAATAGTTGCCGACCGCGTCCAGAAGCTCGGCCTCCGCGCGTTTCTGCATCATATGGATGACGGCCTTTTCCTTCGGCGACTTGCCGGTAAGCTTCGGGTCGCCGTCGAGGTTGTCGAGATACTCGGTGATAGCGGTGGCCTCTGCGATGTAGGTGCCGTCATCGAGTTGCAGGACCGGCAGCACGCCGGAGGGATTCCTCGCGAGAAAAGCGGGTTGCTTGTGTTCCGCCGCGATGAGGTCGACGGACACGAACTCGACCTGTGATTCGAGCCCCTTCTCGGAGAGGACGATGCGGATGCGGGCCGGGTTCGGAAAGCCGGGCCGATCGAAGATTTTCATGAGAGATCCTTTATCTGTCTATCGATAGATAGGTAGCGCATCTGTCGTACCCCTTCCCTTTTGGGCCGTCAATGTCTATCTACCGGATGATAGGCACGGAGGGGTGATGGCTCGAACGAAGACGGATATGCGCGAGGCGGTGATGGCGACTGCCAAGGCGACCGTGCAGGCGCATGGCTACAACGCGCTCAGCTTTCGCGAGCTCGCAAAAGAGGTCGGAATCAAGAGTGCCAGCGTGCACTACCATTTTCCCACGAAGGGCGATCTTGGTGCTGCACTGGCACGTCGCTACACCGAAGAGGGTGCCAACTACCTGATGGAGCTGCTGGCCACCTCCAGCGAGCCGTCCTGGTGCATGGACCGATATGCGGAGATCTTTCGCTCGGCGTTAGCCAACGACAATCGCATGTGCCTGTGCGGTATCATGAGCGCGGAACTCGACGACCTTCCCCCCGAGGTGCGAACCGAGGTCGACGCGTTTGTCACGATGAATGTCGCCTGGCTCACGAAGGTTTTGGAACTGGGCAAGCCCGCGGCGAATGGTCAAGACCTGCGGGAGCACGCGATAGCGATCTTCGCCGCCATCGAGGGAGCCCAACTGGTCGCGCGCGGCGGCCAGGACATTGCAATCTATGATCGCGCGATCCGGGCTTACCGGAAAGCGGGTCTCATCCCGTGACCGCCCGATTGCAACTCATCAACAAGCCGTCGGGCGTGCCGACTGAGCATTCACCAGAGGCACGCGCGGCGCCCCCCGAAGCCGGGACGTCCGGGTCGAGGGCCCGCCGGTCGGCTCGGTGATCTCCGGGCTGGTCTTCGGCCTGGGCCTGACTCGGGATCGGACCTCTGGCCCGACGTGATCGAGTGGCTCGACGCCGAATGTGCCGCCGGCTCCGCCGCTCCGGCCGACGGCCGGGCGTCGGCGGCCGGAGAGACGGCCGGGGCGTCCGACAGAGGCCGCCCCGGCCGGCAGGCGCTACAGCACGAAGTCGCCGGCGACGAGGCCGATGGCGCCGGTGAGCTGGATGTGGAAGTCCGAGACGCCGTCGCCGTTGACATCGCCGGCGACGGTGGTCACGCCGCCGGCAACGGCGAAGCGCAGCTGCCCGGCGACAC
>Ga0207426_1000361_pt1 | contig 81889 bp, 85 predicted proteins | sample AraplaMF_Cvi_mMS_FD_184265 | JGI IMG/M metagenome (GOLD analysis project Ga0207426, IMG submission 184265) | Arabidopsis root microbial communities from the University of North Carolina, USA - plate scrape MF_Cvi_mMS (SPAdes) (version 2) | ecosystem: Host-associated > Plants > Roots > Endosphere...
GCGATGAACGAGCTTCGGATCGACATCCCGGGGCATGAAGACGCCGGCCTCCCAGCCGGACGCAGCGACCATGCAGTCGACGGGATCGGTCATGGAGTTTCTCCCTCATGCTGTCGGTGTTGCGTCGCCCGGGCGACGGGGCGGTGTCGGGCGAGGGGTCTCAGGCGCCCACATCGGGCGGAAGCGGGGACATGTGGCGAGCGGCATCGGCGAGGAGCGCGTCGTCCTCGACGATGCGGCTCCAGAGCCGGGCGGCGCCGGCATAGACCGAGAGCGGCCGGCGGGGCGTGAAGCGCTCGTCGCGGCGGATGCCCAAGCCCAACGGGCCGCTCAGCGACTCCAGCTCGGCCCAGCTGACATAGCCCAGCTCGGGGCAGCCGAAGCCGAGATCGCAGAGGCCGAAGAGGGTGTCGCCGTCCTCCAGCAATTCGGTGAGGAGCCAGACGGCGACGCCCCAGGGGGCATAGAGCTTCACCACCGGCACCGGATCGTGCTCGGGGCCGGCCTTGAAGTTGGCGACCAGCCGGTCGTGCAGGGGATCGGGGATCAGGAGCATGGCGCCGCCTCCAGAAGCAGGTCGGCGGCCCGGCTGGCGTGGCTCGCGGCGCGAAAGATCGCGCGGGAATCCTCGTGAAGAAGCGCGAGCCAGGCGCCGAGATAGTCGGCATGGCGGACGGTCGGGACGATGCCGAGCGAGGCGCAGACGAAGGCGCTCGCCATCTCGGCGACAAGCTCCTCGCGGCCATAGGCGACCGAGCCGTAGACGCCGGAGAAGTCGCGGTCGAGCCGCGAGGCGTGGCCGGTCCAGTGGCCGAGTTCGTGGAAGCAGGTGCGGTACCAGTTGATCGGCGCGAAGAAGGATGCGCGGGGCGGCACCTGCAGGAAGTCCTGGGACGGCACATAGAAGGCTCGGTCGCCGCCGACGCGGATATCGGCGCCGGTCGCGGTGATCAGGGCATCCGCCTCGGGCACGGTGGCGTCGTCGGGGACCGTCGGGACGGCAGCGCCGACCCGGTCGGGCAGGTTCTCGCACTGGGCGGCGTTGAAGACGGTGAAGCGCTTGAGGAACGGCACGCCGGCGGGGGCGTCGTCCTCCCGGTCCGCGCGCTCGCGCTCGGCGCGAGGCACGAAACGGTCGGCGTAGACGACTGTCGTTCCGCGCTCGCCCTTGCGGACATGACCGCCCAGATCCATCGCCTGCCGGAAGGTGAGCCAGTCCTGTGAGGGGAACCCGCCATCCATCGCGGCGTCCCACAGGATCAGGATATTGATCCCGGAGTAGCGGCGCGCCGAGACGGCGTTGCGGGGCAGACCGAGGGGGCAGGGGCCCTGGCCCCAGGGCCGGACCCAGGGCACCCGGCCCTGCTCCAGTTCACGGACGATGCGGCCGGTGACTTCGGCATAGAGGGACGGCCGGTCGGGTTCAGGGCGGCGATCGACAGCTTGCATGGGACCTCTCCCTTGGCTCTCCAACCCGCCCGTTCCCGGATAGCGGGGTGGGCGGCGAAGAGCGGCCGGGAGGCCTGCCAGCAAGGGCCGGGCGCACCATGCGGGGTCCCCATCGCGCCTGCGCGATGGGGTGGCCATGGCCGGAACGCAGTGGAGGACCCCGAGCGAAGCGAGGGGTTGCGCCCGGCCCGGGCAGGCCTACAAGGACGCGACGCCCACCCCGCGGCCGGGAACGCTCAGCACAGGAACGATATCGACACGACGCCGACGGGCTCGCCCGAGGCATGGGGGAGGGACTCGAGAAGGCGACGCATCGCCGCCGCGGGGGGTGAAGATCGGTCGGAACCAGGCCTTCGCCGACAATGGTTCGGTGGTCGGTCTAGGGATCGATGTTGTTGGGCAGCCCGCGTTCCACGACGGCCTGGACGAGATGGGGAAAGGCATAGGGGCGAAGCCGGTTCCCACGCCTTTCCAGATCCTGGATCATCTGCCGGAGCGGTCGTCCGTAAGAACCCAGCATCGTGTTCAGCGACTGGGCCAGGGATCTGAGGCGGTTGTCGCCTGGCCGAGCCTCGATGTCCCTGATCACGCTCGACAGAGCCGCGCGAGGCTCGCTGGGCAGCCAGCAGACGAACAGGCGCGTTGCCTGGAACAGCTCCCGGTTGAGAGCGGTGCGCTGCGGCACCGGGCCGTTTCGGGCGCGCCGATCTCCGGGGGCACCGGGCGCCCTGCCGATATCGTCATCTGATGGACCGTCCAGGAGCGGATTGAAGCAGGGCAGCGGGTCGGCCGGGATCGCATCGAGGAAACCCCTGGCCGCGGTCTCGCCGGCGTAGAAGGTTTCAATGATCCTGGTCTCTCGCAGCTGCGCCTCGAACATGTAGTACGACGTTTCGACCGGTCGTCCTCCCGCACAGCTTCGCTTCGTCTCGCCGACCAGTGTCCGGAGGTGGAGCACTGGGGTGACGATGTACGCCCGGCAGATCCTTTCCTTGTTCGCCTGGCCGGTGCACGTTCCGATCGGCAAGAGAGCCTCCCGAAGGCGGTGGTTCCGATGGGAAAGATTTCCACGGAGCGCGTCCGAGTCAATCGGGGGAGCGTCCGGTCCTCGATGTATCGCGCCAGAAGGAGTGGCCTCGATCCGCATTCCGGTCCCAATCACCCGCAGCCGGTCGGATCGATTCGGCCGTTCCCGGAGCCCGGATATGTGTTGCCTGGACGGGGACTATGAAAATTTGAACATTTTCTGCGGGAATTTTGTCGGGTATACCCGACTGACAGGTACCGGGTCGCGACCTCATCTGCCCGCATGGAAAGCATGCGGCAGATCGTGGCCCGGAACCTCCGGCGCATTCGCGGGGAGAGGTCACTGACGCAGGAGGAGTTGGGGTTCCGGGCCGAGGTCAATCGCAGCTACATCAGCGACCTCGAGCGTGGGAAGTACAGCGCTTCGGTCGAGATGCTCGACAAGCTGGCCCGAGCGCTGAATGTCGATCCCGCAACGTTCCTGGAGCCGCCGCCGAAGCGGGCCAGGGACGGCTGAAGCCCGACGAAGAGCTCGCCTGTTGGACATGTGACGCGCTCCGCCCGCGCCGCTCCTTCGGAACCGCGAGGGGCAGGGCCATGGCACGCGTGAGGCGGACAGACAAGAAACCGGATCCGGTTGATGCCGCCGTCGGCTGGAACATTCGCCAGTTGCGGCAGAATGCCGGCATCGGCCTCGAGCGGATGGCCGGCCGGCTCGACCTGTCGTTTCAGCAGCTGCAGAGATACGAGACCGGAGCCAGCCGCATCTCTGCCGCGATGCTGATCCGGATCGCGCATCTGCTCGAGGTTCCCGCCGCTCGCCTGCTTGCCGGCGCCACCGAGGTCGCGAGCGACCAGGCCCCTGGACACGATCCGGATGAGCATCAGGCGGCACTGGCACTGGCCCGCGACCTTCTGGCGATCCCGGATCCGGCCGTGCGCCGCAGCCTGCAGCTGCATCTCAGGGCACTCGCCCGCGCCGGACGGGGGACCCCGTCCGAGGCGTAACATCCCGGCCGCGGTCAGGACCTCGGCACGAAGGGGTTCGGAGTCTCCATGAAGCTGTCGCCCGGCTGTTCGGCGATCCGCATCCGGAGCAGGCTCTTGGCCCGCCAGGGCCGGCCGAAGAGCGCGGTCCGCTCCACCTCCAGCGTCGCGGCGTCGAGTTCGCCCGCGAGCCCGCCGAGCACCTCCTCGATCGCCGCTGCGGCCAGGCGCCAGCTTGGGGCCGGCACCGCGCCGTGGCGCGCCAGCAAGGCGACCAGCTCGCGGATATGGCTCTCGAGCACGGCATGGGAGACCATCTCGCGGAGCGCGTCGCGGCCGGTGACGACCATCTCCCGGGCAGCGTCCGGCACCGGGTCGGTCGGATCGACCGTGTCGGCGAGCACCCGCGCCCCGAAATCCCGGGCGACGACGCGGACAATGCGATGGCGCGCGTCGACGATGACGAGCGTGTTCTGCTGATGGGCCTCGAGCGCGATGCCGTGGAGCAGCGAGAGGCGGAGGAAGGCGCCGAGGGCGATGCGGCAATACTCGCCGAAGACCGCGGCGATGCCTTGTCCGGTGGCCATGGCGAGCTCGAGGAACAGCGGCTGCCCGGTGACGGGCGACGGCACGAAGAGTGCTGCGACCGGGATCGCGGTCTCGCCCGGCTCCAGGATCCCCGCCACGGACTGGCGCAGCAGGGCGGAGAGCATGCCCGAGCGCTCATCCCGGGGATCGGCGGGACGCATGTAAAGACCAAGCGGCTCGCCCAGGATCGCAAGACTCATGGCGAGGCGCTCGTCCCGTTCCAGGATCGCCGCGAGCCGCCGGGTCATCCAAGGGCCGGCCGCGACGACGCCGGGTCCGAGCTCGCGCCTGGAGCTCGTCACCTGGATTGAGAGCGGGAGTTTGAGGTAGGGGGCGGAAGCAGGCTCGACCGGCGCGAGGGTGCGCAGTGACAGCATGGCCAGGCATCCGGTCTCGACGCCGTCGGGCTTCAGGATGTCGCCGCGGGCGATGTCCTGGGCGAAGCGCCCATCTATGACCGCCTGCCATTGCCAGGGATGGACGGGGAGCGGGAGATAGCCTTCGGGATCGGCGCTGGAGGTGGCGACCGCCATGCGCCAGCGATTGATTACCCCCGGGAAGCACCGTGCGAGGAAGGCCTGCGCGTCGAGGCCGGGCGCGACGGCTTCCACGGCGAGCCGGCCCCGGCGCACGGCGAGCCAGGGAATCCCGACACGCCGTGCGAACTCCGGCGCGTAGCGCCGGCTATCCTCCGCCGTAAAGCCGATCCGGGTCTTGGTGCAGGGGTGATGGGGATGGCCGACGGCACCCCATTGCTCGACGAAGGACAGGTGTTCGGCGGCCGGGAGAGAGCGGCGGACCCAGTCGAGGAGGGTCGGGCAGCCGCCGTCCCGCGCGGCCTCGGCGATGGCACCGTCGCGCTCCGATCGTGCATGGATCGACAGCGTCTCGTTTCGCAGGCTGTCCTCGATCTCGTCCTGCAACCGGTCCCACCGGCCGCCCGGGCGCAGCGGCCGGAGGAAGGAGATCAGATCGAAGGGATCCTCGAGCGGCCGCGGCGCCGATCCGCGCGTGCGGAGGACGAGGTCATCGATCTCCGCATGGCGCCAGCCGACAAATGGCGGACGGCGCCGGAGCCGGATCGTCCCGGCCGCGGTCTCGAACGACACTCCGCGGCTCCCATGTGGAGTTTCGGCAGGCGTCCTTCCGCCGAGCAGTCCTTCCGCGAGCGCACATCTCAGGAGGCGCTCCAATGTGCGCCGCCGGGCCAGGACGGCCGCCGCTTCGATCGAGATCGGGTGGGAGACGGTCATGGACGCCGCCGCGCAGGGGCGGCCCGGCCTTGGGGGAGGGGGCCGCGCATGAAGGCATCGAGGCGGCGGCGGAGGTCGGGCGGCAAAGGAACACCGGCGCGGCTGATCGCCCGAAGGTCTTCGACGTCCTTCGGCCGCCCGGAGGCCTGCGCGGTCTCGAGCTTCTCGGCGACGGCGTCCTCGATCGGGACGGCATAGCCGAAGTCGGGGTGCCGTTGCGGCCGCGCCGTTTCCGGATGCTCGACGACGACCCAGTTGAGGACGACGAGACCGATGTCGTGCCGGAACTGCGCCCAGCGCTCGGTTTCCTGCCAGGCGCTGACGTCGATCGCGAAGCCGTGCTCCAGCAGCACCGCGAGATCCGACCGGATCGCGGTTTGGTGGGCGCGGGCGTCGGGATGATGGATGTCGAGGTCGCCCGGTTGCCGTGCGAGGTAGGGGGCGAGGACGGCGCTGCCGGCGATCCAACTGCGTGGTGACCGGCGGCCCCTGAGGAGAGCCCGCGCGATGCTCTGTGGCGGAGTGAGGCTCATGCCGCGCGCTCCTTCGCGGCCGCCGGCTCCGCGGCGAGCCGTCGTCGCCAGGCTCCCGCCGCATGCAGGCCTGCCCTGAGGATGAGCGCATCCCAGGGCGCGAGGGAGCGGCGGGCGATGAAGGTCTCGAGGGGGCCGGCATCCCCCTCGAGATAGGCCTCGACCAGCCGGGCGGCTTCAGGTGCCGCGGCTGCGAGCCGGCCGAGCGCGCGAACCGAACGCCGCGCGGTCTCGGCGGCGTCGCCCGAGCGGGGCAGGAGGAGAGCACGGTATGGGTCGATGCCGCACTCCGGGGCGAGGAGGCGCACCAGCGTCGGAAGGGCGGAATGGCGAGCCCAGCCCCAGGGCCGCCGGAGGGCGGCGCGGCCGGGCAGGCGTCCCGCCGGCAAGGCGGCGAGGATCCTCCCCTCGCGCGCCATCGCCTCCTCGGTGTCGCTGACATGGATCAGGTTCGCGACGGGGTTGTCGCACCAGAACCGGCCGCGGATGGTGTCGGGCGCGCTCTCGGCCGGCTGGGTCCGGCCCTTCGCCCGCTGCAGCCGCGTCAGCGCCTGGTCGCCCGCCCACCAGGTGATCCGCACGGGGGCGCCGGCATAGAGCGCCTCGACCAGCGGCCAATGCGCGCCCGCCGTGCCGCCCGGGGCGGCATAGAAGGCCCGGATCGAGGCCGCGTCATGCACCCGGACCACCGCGGCCTGCAGCGCGAGCCCGGTGTGTTCGGCGATGTGGCGGTCGAGCATCCGGCAAAGGCCGGAGGCCAGCGCGTCCGGTGCCTGGACGCAAAGCGCAAGCCAGGGCCGGCCGGGTGCGAGGGCATCGGTCCCGGTCATGGCGCCACCCGCCGCGCCGGCCGGATCAGGGTGCCGCGGCATGGCCGCCGCTCGACCCAGTCGACGACCCGCTCGGGGTGGCGCCCGTTGAGGACGGCGGCCTCGATCCCCTTTGCCGCGATGAAGGCGGCGGCACAGGCGTCAACCGAGGTGTGGCCCATGGCGGCGAGGTCCTCGGCGGCGATCTCGGCCAGGAGATGCTCGGGCTCGCCGACGCGGCCTGCGGCATAGACGCCGTCGACATCGGTGAGGATGGCGTAGCGCCCGGCCCCGAGGAGCCAGGTCACCCACGCGCCGACGGCGTCGGAGGTCACATCCCAGCTGGGCTCGACCGGTTCGGCCGCGAAGATCAGCCGGGAGGGCAGGAGAATCGGCAGGCTCCCTGCGGCAAGCGCAGCGAGGCACTGGCCGACCGTGGCGCAGGCCACCGTGCCGCCGGCAATCCCGGGATCGGCGAGGATGAGCCCGGTCTGGTCCTGCGCGAGCGCGCAGGCGCGATGCGCGGTGTCGGAGGCGAGCGGCCATTCCCGGTCGATCGCTTCGATCGCCTTGTCCGGCCGTCCTCCGCCGGGGACGACGAGGATCCTTTGGCCCGCGCCGGCGAGCGCTGCGAGTGCGGCGACCAGCCGGGAGGCTTCGGCGAGGTCGCGGGTGAGGCTGCCGCCGATCTTGACGATGCAGCCGAGGTTGGCCTGGACGAAGCCGGGCGGGGCGCGCCGCATCTCAGCCGTGCCCCGCGCTCGTGTCTGTCCCTTCGGCGGCCCTGCGGATCTCGGGCGCGAGCTCGGGCAGGGCCGTCCAGACCTTCTCGAAGGCGGCGACATAGGCGCGCATCACGTCCACGCCGTTCGGCGGTGCGATCTCGACGATGTCGAACAGGCCCGCGAGCAGCTTTTCGGTGTTGGGAAGCGGCGGCTGCTCGGCCTGTTCGGGCCAGAAGGGCAGATAGGCCCAGGCCGGCCGGCGCAGCCAGATCCAGACGGGGACCCCTTCCTGCAGCAGGAGGTCGACGATGAAGTCGCGTGTGGCCGCGACGGCCGGCAGCCCGAGTTCGCCGGCTTCGAGCAGGAGCGCGAAGTTCAGGAAGGAATTCCGGGCTTCGGTGAAGCGGTGAAGGAGGCGCAGGCCCGGCAGGCCGGAGAGCCCGATGCGCAGGATCGCGGCATTCTCCGCCCGGGCCGCGAGCTGCTCGTCGAGGCTCGGCACGCGGCTCAGGGCGACGGCGGCCGACAGCACGTTCGGGCGGTAGTTGAGGCCGTAGCTCATCGGCGTGAAGACCCGTCCGCCGTCCCTGGCCGAGCTCGAGAGCGACACCCGGTCGACATGCTCGATCAGCCCGGGCTCGGTGGCGCAGAGAAAGCCGAGCTCGCCGGCGCCGAGATGCTTGGCGCCGTTGCCGGAGAGCGTGAAGGCGTCGCTGTCGAGCCGGCCGGCGCCCGGCTCCGGCCTGAGTGCCCCGATCGCCTGGGCGCAGTCGTCGACGATTGCGACGTCGAGCGTGCGTGCCGTCTGCCGGAGGCGCGGGACGTCGGAGACGTTGCCGAAGAGATGCGAGAGGAGGAGGACGCCGACCTCGGGTGAGAGCCGGGCGAGCGCGTCGTTCTCGTCGATGCAGCCGTCCTCGAGTGAGACGTCGGCGAAGACGGGCTCCAGCCCCGCGAAGTGGATGGGCCCGAGGGCACCCGGCCAGTTGAGGGCCGGCGTGAGGATCTTCGGCCCGCGCTCCCGGACATAGTCGAGCGCGATGTGGATCGCGGCCGTGCCCGAGCCGACCGCCCGGACCTGAAGGCCGCCGCTCCACTGCGCCAGGGCATCTTCCAGGCGCGAGATGATCGGATGGTTGACGCGGTGGTAGCGTCCGCTGCGGGCGGCCTCGATCAGGGCCGAGACATGGTCGAGGGACGGCGCCGGCCAGCGGGCAAGCCGCCGCTGGTCGATGACGGGGCGGCCGCCATAGGCGGCGAGCGCGGCCTTGGGGCTCGGGACGCGGGGTTTCGTTGCGCGCAGCGCGGCATGCCTGGTCACGGGTGAGCCTCCCTGCCGGCGCCAGCCTATTGGCGGCCGGACATCGATATTGGAGTGGAGGTCTCAACTGTTCCCGAGTGTCATAGAAGAGTCAAAAAGCTTCTCCGAATATATCCAGCTCCGCATTCTGACGAGTATTGCATTTTATTTTTTTGATTCCTGGAGTTTATTCCGGTCCTGCGGCCTCCTGGTCGAGGAGTATGGTAACGTCCGGATGGAGCCGGAGCGCCGAGGCTGGGCAGGCGGGAGACACGAGGCCGAAGCACAGGGCTTCGGCGGCGGGCCGCTTCGCAGCGCCGGTCGCGAGCAGCAGGAGGCGCCGTGCCTCGAGAATCGTGCCCACCCCCATGGTGATCCCGGCCCGCGGCGGCTCCATTCCCGCCGGCAGGGCGCTCCGGCCGTCCTGCCGGGTGGAGCGCGCCAGACGCACCACACGGGTGCGGGATGCGAAGGAGGAGCCCGGCTCGTTGAAGGCGATATGGCCGTTCCGGCCGAGGCCGAGGAGCTGCAGGTCGATGCCTCCGGCGGCCCGCATCCGCGCCTCGTAGCGCCGCGCCTCTCCGGCGGGATCGATGCTCGTGCCGTCGGGGACGTGGAGGCGCTCGGGCGGGATCCGGAGCGGCTCGAGGACCCGTCGCTCGAGATAGCTGCGGAAGGCGGCCGGATGGCCGGGCGCCAAACCGACATATTCGTCGAGCGCGAAGAGCTCGATCTCGCCGAATGCCGCCCCTTGGGCCGCGGCCGCGGCGAGCCGGGCATAGACGGGCTCCATGGTGCGGCCGGTGGCGACGCCGAGGACGAGGCTGGGGCGGGCGGCGATGGCTGCGAGAATCTCGGCGGCCGCGGCGGCTGCGGCCGTCTCTGTGTCGGGATGGATCCGGACCTTCATGGGCTTCGGCTCCGGTAGCGATGCCGTCGAGGGGGTCATGTCGTCACCGGGTGGCCGGGGCCCAGGGCCCGTAGAGCGCGTCGATATCGCGACGGAGGCGCTGGAGGAAGTCCGGCCCGATCTCGGCATCATGGGCGATCGAGTGCCAGAGCCCGGCGTCCCGGACGAAGCCGCGAAGCCCGAACAGCGCGCGGGCGACATCATCCCAGCCGACGCCCATGGCCTCGGGCCGGATGTCGAGGCCGACATGATGGAAGGCGCGGAGCATCTCCCCAGCCCGGTTCTCGTGCAGGAGGGATCCGATGGCGATCCCGAGGCAGACGGGTGGTCCGTGGATGAACTTGCGGCCGGTGCCGAATTCGAGCGCGTAGAAGAAGAAGTGGTCGATCCCTTCGATCGGCCGGGGGTTCCAGCCGTTCGTGTGATAACTCGTCCCGCGGGCGAGGCCCTCGACCAGGACGCGGATGCCGGTGTCGGTGAGGTCGCGGATGTCGTCGAGATGGGCGAGGACGCGGTCGACCTGGGCCTGTGCCGCCGCCGCGAGCTCGGGATCGAAGGGCCATTTGGGCTCGCAGCGGCCGTGGTCCGCGGCGTATCTCCAGTCGAGGACGCCGGTGTGGGCGCACAGGATGTCGCCGATGCCGGAGAGGTTCAGCGCCCGCGGCGCGGCGCGGATCACGTCCAGGTCGATATAGACCGCCTCGGGAACGGCCCAGCCGACATAGCGGACGACGCCGCCCGAGCGCACGCCGGCGCGGTGGCCCCAGGCGGCATTCACGCTGAGCGCGGTCTGGACCTGGAACAGCGGGCGCCGCCGCCGCCAGGCGAAGTATTTGGCAGCATCGATCGCCATGCCGCCGCCGAGCCCGACCACGGCGGCGAAATCCGGCAGCGCTGCGAGGTCCCGCAGCAGTTCCTCCTCATCGACCGAGTGCACGAGATAGGGCTCGCATTCGGCCCCGTCGAAGGCCTCGGCGAAGCGCGGCCAGAGGTCCTCCATGGTGACGACGAGGAAGGGGCGGTGGACGAAATTCTTCAGCTCGCCTACGAGGTTGCGGCCGAGGATGGTCTGGAAGCCGTGGGCTTGGGGCATGGGGGTCTCCGAGGATTGCGCGAGGTCGGGCCGTCAACCGAAGGTGGCGGCCTCGGCGGGGCCGCCCGCGAGCCGGTAGCGGGTGAAGCGGCGATTGACGGCGGGGAGAGGCGCCGCCCACAGCTCGCCCTGGCCGGGATCGAGGAGGATCATCGCCACGGTGGCGGTCAGGTTGCCGGAGAGGCCGCGCCGCGGCGGGCGGCAGACCGACCACGGGCTGCCGAAATCGTCGACGAAGGCGTCGCGCAGCTCGGCGAGGCCGAGCGGGGCGCGCGTTGCGAGATGCGACCGGACGCGCTCTTGGCGGTACAGGCTGTCCGGCGTGGCGTCGAGGCCGGTGTCGCGGAGCCGGGCGAGCGCGGCGGGCGAGAGCCAGTGATTGGCGTGGACGAGGATGCCGTTCTCGGGCAGGAGCGCGAAGCTTTCGTCGGGAGCGCATTCGAGGCTGGCCGCGAAGCCGCGCGCATGGCTCAGCATCATGTTGTTGGACGCGGATTTCGGGGTGGCGCGGACGGCGTGGAGGGCGAGCGCCAGATCGGCGCTCTCGAGCACCCGGCGCCGGATCAGGGGAAGGGGCACGCCGTCGGTCTGCCCGTCCCGCTCGCATTCGAGATTGTTGGCCGTGAGGCCGATGCCGGCGTCGTTGATCCCGGAGCGTGCCAGGCCGCCTGCTTCGGTGAAGGTCAGATAGTCGGGCCCGTTCTCCTGCCGGACCCGGAGCACGACGGACGTCTCGGCGCATTCGACCTTCCAGTCCCAGTTCTGGCCGTGCAGGAGCCGGCCGTCGCGCGTGACGGCCGGCAGGAGAACGGCACCGGTGCAGCCATCCGGCGCCTCCTCCGGGCCACGGCGCGCCTGGCGTAGGATCTCGGTCCGGGCGTTGAGCAGGGCGATGTCCTCGGTCTCCACCCCGGCACCCTCGGCGATCGCGCGGATCTCGGCGGCATGAGCATCGTCGAAGCCGGCGATCGCGCGGAGCTGGTGGCGGGCCGCCTGCCGGACGGCGCCGGCGTCGAGTCCGAGCCGTTCGAGCTGCGCCTGGTAGTGGCCAAGGCCAAGGCGGATACGCTCCGCGGCCTCGGCGCCGTAGCGGCGGCCGCGGGCCTCCGGCGATCCCGACAGCTCGATCAGCGGAAAGGGCTCGGCCGCCATCACGCCCGTCCTCCGGCCGGAGCCGGGATCCGCCGGCCCGGCGCCCCGGCGGACGACGGATCGCGCTGAAGCTCGGCGCCGTGGATGAGCTGCGGCAGGGCGGCCATCCGGCTGAAGACGAGCTCCGCGCCCGCCTGGAGCAGGCGCTCGCCGAGATCGGGGCCGCCGTGGCTCGCGCCGGTGAAGCCGAAGGCGGTCATGCCGGCGGCGCGGGCCGCGGTGACGCCGGCGACGCTGTCCTCGACGACGAGGCAGTCGGCGGGAGCGGCCCCCATCCGGTCGGCGGCATGGAGGAACAGGTCGGGCGCCGGCTTGCCATGCGCGACCATCTCCGCGCTGAAGATGCGGCCCATCAGGAGCCAGTCGAGGCCGGTGACGAGAAGCGCGAGCCGCAGCCGGTCGAGCGCGCTCGACGACGCGACGCAGCAGGGCACGTCAAGCCGGCGGAGCGTTGCCTCCGCGTCCGGGATGGGCTCGAGCCGGCTGCGATAGGCGTCGGCGATCCGGCGGTCGACCGCGGCGCCGAAGCCCGGGGGCAAAGCGCGGCCCTGCTCGGCGGTGATGGTCCGGAACATGTCGGCGGCGGGGATGCCGGTGAAGCGGTCGAGGAGGCCGCGGGGGCTGGCCTTGAAGCCGGCGGCGGCGAGCGCCTCGGCCTCGGCCGAGGCGATCAGCGGCTCGCTGTCGACGAGGACGCCGTCGCAGTCGAAGACGACGAGGCGGGGCCAGGGGGAGCGGTGCTCCGGTGTCGGTCGGGTCATGGCAGGATCGCTCTCGCAAGGTCGGGGGCGGCGGGCGCGGTCAGGCGCCGGCCGGTCATGGCGTCGAAGCGCGGCGCCGGCGCCAGGAAGTCGCGCTGGTGCACGATCACGTCTTCGCCTTCGAGCAGGATGACGCCGTAGGCGGGCGGTCCCTCGGCGAAGGCGACGTCGGGGTCGTCGAGCTCGAGGTCGATATGCTGGCAGGTGCCGCGGATGGCGGAGAAGGAGAGAGGGCCCCAGCGGCCCCAGACCGGCAGATGGACATGGCCGAAGAAGATGTGGCGCACATCGCCATGCTGCCGGAGGAGGTCGAGAAAGGCGTGCGGAGCGGCGAGCAGCATCCCTGCGAAATGCCGGACCCCGACCGATCGCGGCGGGTGGTGCATGAAGAGATGGACCGGCCGGTCCGGCGCCTCGCGAAGGCGCGCCGCGATCCAGCCGAGGCGCAGGGGGCAGAGCACGCCGGCGCCACGGGCGCCGCGCTCGAGCGTGTCGAGGAAGAGGAGGCGCCCCGCCGGGAGGTCGACGACCGACTGGACGAAGCCGGCCGGATCGACTGCCGCCTCGGGGAAGGCCGCGCGGAAGGCCGTTCGGTCGTCGTGGTTGCCGAGCAGCAGCCGGACCGGCATCGGCAGCGGCCGCAGGATCTCGCGCAGGAGCGCATAGGCCTCGGGAGCGCCGCGGTCGGCGAGGTCGCCCGTCACGACGCAGAGCTCGGCGTCGCCATGCTCGGCCGCGATGCTCTCGACGCAGCGGGCGAGCCGTGCGGCGGGATCGAGGTCGTAGAGCCGCCCGCCGGGGGCGACCAGATGCGGATCGGTGATTTGGATGATCTTCATGATGGAGGCGGGTCTTCGCGATGCCGGCGGCGGTCAGCGGCGCATGAGACGGCGGGCGGACGCGGCCATCTCGGCCAGGGCCTCCTCCGGTGTCAGCCGGTCCTGTGCGAGGGCCGACATCGCGTCGAGCAGGGCCTGGGCGATCTCGACGCCGTTCGAGCCCGGCCAGGCGGTCCAGGGGCACGACACCGGGATCTGCTCGACGCTCGTCGACCAGTTCGGGTGCTGGCGATAGAAGTCGCCGAGATAGGCGGGCCCGAGGGCGAGGCTGGTGACTGGGGTGTAGCCGGATTTCTGGACCATCAGCGTCTGCGCCTCGGGCCCGCTCGCGAACTGCAGATAGGCCCAGGCCGCGTCCCGCTTCTCGGGATCGTCCGTCAGGATCACGCCCGCCATCCCGCCGGTCGGCAGCCGGCCGCGCTCGGGGTCGGCGAGCGGCAGCCGTGCCGTCTTCAGGGGGAAGCGTCCGCCGATGTCGGTCTCCAGGCCGCGGACGCCGGAGGTGGACGCGACGAGGATGCCGAGCTTGCCCGCGACGAATTGCTGCCGGGCGGACTCGTCCCCGATCGCGGGCTGCCCGCCTTCGTCGCGGAACCGGCGGAACAGGCGAAGCGCGGCGAGCCCCTCGGAACCGTCGAAGGCGATATCCGTCTCGTCCGCGGTGAGAAGGGCGCCGCCCTGGTTCAGGATCAGGGCCTGGGTGGTCCAGTCGTCGACCCCGAGCCCGTAATACATGCCGTCGATGTCGGGGCCGAGGTCGTCGATCCGATGTGCCAGGCCGATGAGCCCGTCCCAGTCGGAGGGGAAGGGCGCGTCGCCGCCGGCCCGGGCGGCGAGTTCGGCGTTGACGTAGACGATCGGTGTCGACATCACGAAGGGCAGCGCCACCGTCCGCCCTCCCGCTTGGCCGAGGGCGAGCACCGGGTCCGTGAAGCCCCGACCGGCCCAGTCCGGCGTCGCCGCGATCAGGGGGCCGAGATCCTGGGCGAGGCCGCGGTCGGACAAGGCGCGGAGCATCTGGTAGCCGGCGAAGGTCACGTCCGGCAGCGATCCGGTCATGCCCTGCCGGAGCAGGCTCTGGAACGCCTCGTCGTAGCTCGAGGCCGGCGCCTGGAAGCGGATCTTGATGTCCGGATGGCGCGCCATGAAGGCGGCGGCGATCGGCTCGTGGAAACGCTGATGCGAGGGCCAGGCGTAGAAGACGGTGAGCTCGACGGGGGCTGCGGCGGCCGGGGTCGCGGCGAGCGCCGCCAGGACCGCGGAAACGGTCAGAAATCGGTTCATCGATTATCTCCTGAGGGGGATTACCGGATGCCGGTGAAGGCCAGCCCCTGGACGAAGCGGCGCTGGGCGAAGAGGAAGGCGACGACGAGGGGAGCGGTGATGATCACGCCGCCCGCCAGAAGCGCGCCGACATTGCCGTCGACCCCGCCGCCCTCGCGGAAATAGGCGATGCCGAGGGGCGGGGTCATGAGCTCGGTCGAGGTGACGACCACCATCGGCCAGTAGAGGTCGTTCCAATGCGCCACGACGGAGAAGATCGAGAAGGCGGCGACGGCGGGCCAGGCCGAGGGCAGGGCGATGCGGAAGGCGATCGCGATCTCGCCGAAGCCGTCGATCCGGGCCGCGTCGACGATCTCGTCGGGGAAGCGCCGGAACACCTGGCGGAAGAGGAAGATGGCGAAGGCCGATACCGCCCAGGGCAAGATCAGCGCCGGATAGCTGTCGAGCAGCCCGAGCCGGGCGAGGCCGAGATAGAGCGGGAGTGCCGGGACCTGCACCGGGATCAGGAGGGCGAGGAGGACGAGCCCGAAGAGCGCCTCGCGTCCCCGGAAGTCGAGCTTGGCGAGGGCGTAGCCGCAGGGAATGGCGATCGCGAGCTGGAGCAGGAGGATGCCGCCGCAGACCAGCACGCCGTTGAGAAGAAAGCGCAGGAGCGGCGAGGCCGAGAGCGCCTCGACATAGTTGTGAAGCGTGAAGCGGGACGGCAGGAGCTGGAACTCGCCCGTGAAGATCTCGGCAGGGGGCTTGAAGGAGGTCAGCGCCATCCAGAGAAAGGGCGCGAGCATGACGAGGGCGCCGATGAGCAGCACGGCGTGCGCGCACAGGCTCGCGAGCGGCGGGAGCAGGCGCCGGATCATTGGTAGTGCACCTTTCTGTCCATGAGGCGGGCCTGGGCGAGCGTCAGCGCGGTGGCGAGCGCCAGGAAGACGACGGTCAGCGCCGAGGCGTAGCCGATCCGGAAGTAGCGGAAGCCCTCGACATAGATCGCATAGAGCAGCACCTCGGTCGCCTTGGCCGGGCCGCCGCGGGTGAGGACGGCGACGGTGTCGAAGGCCTGCAGGCCGCGGATCGCCGTGACGACGACGACGAACATCGTGGTCGGGCCGAGCATCGGCCAGGTGACGAGGCGGAACCGGTCGAAGCCCCGGGTGGCGCCGTCGACCGCCGCCGCGTCGTAGAGCTCGCGCGGGATCGAGGCGAGGCCTGAGAGGAACAGCACCATGTTGAAGCCGGCGAGCTGCCAGATCCCGATGCCCGAGAGCGTAAACATCGCGATGTCAGGATCGGCGAGGAAGCGCAGCTTCGGCTGGCCGAGGGCGGAGAGGAGAAGGTTGGCCGGGCCGAAGCCAGGATGAAGCAGGACCTCCCAGGCGGTCGCGAGCGCGACCAAGGTCGCCGTCACCGGCAGGAAGAAGGCGATGCGGTAAAAGCGGCGGAGCACCAGCCGTCCCTCGATCAGGAGGGCCGCGCCGAGGCCAATCGCGACCGATCCCGGGACGACGACGGCGATGTAGACCGCGGTGTTGCCGAGCGCGCGCAGGACGCCGGGATCGGCGAAGAGCTCCGCATAGTTGTCGAGGGCGACGAAGCGCCAGGACGCGGCGCCGAAGCCGTAATCGGTCAGCGAGAACAGGATCACGAGCGTCGACGGCAGGATCAAGAGCACCAGCAGCAGCATCGCGGCCGGGCCGGCGAGCGCGGCGCCGGCCTTGGCGCGCCGCCGCCGGACCAAGCCGGCGACGGCGGGCGCATCGGCGGCGGCGGGGGACAAGGGAAGGACGGTCGTCATCGTCAGGCCGCCTGCCGCTCGACGGCTGCAAGGCGCCGGCCGCGCTCGTCGAAGCAGAGGGCGCGCTCGGGATCGGGCAGGAACCGGACGGCCTGGCCGCGCTCGATCCGGCCGATCCGCTCCGCGTCGAGCCGGGCCACGACCAGCTCCGGGAGGCCGTCGACCGCGAGATGGGCGTAGCCCTCGGCGCCGAGCCGTTCGATATGGCTGACGGTCGCGCCAAGCCCCTGCGGGGCCGATGCGTCGAGGAGAAGGCATTCCTCGGGCCGGAAGGCGAGGGAGGCCTTGGCCCCGGCCGGCACCATTCCACGGACCGCGAGGCGAGCGCCGAGAATCTCGACGGCGCCCGCACCGGCGCCGGTGACGGGCAGCGAGTTCAACTGCGGCTGTGCCATGAAGGCGGCGACCTCGTGATCGGCCGGGTCGCGGTAGATGGCGGCCGGCGTGTCGATCTGGCGGACCTGCCCGTCCAGCATCACGGCGATGCGGTCGGACATGGTCATCGCCTCGGTCTGGTCGTGGGTGACGTAGACGAAGGTGGCGCCGAGCCGGCGATGGAGGCGGGCGATTTCGGCGCGCATATGGACCCGGAGCTTGGCGTCGAGATTGGACAGTGGCTCGTCCATCAGGAAGACGCGCGGGTGGCGGACGAGCGCCCGGCCGAGGGCCACCCGCTGCCTCTGTCCGCCCGAGAGCTGTCCCGGTTTCCGGTCGAGGAGCGCCTCGATGCCGAGGAGGCCGGCCGCGGCCGCGACCTCGCGGGCGATCTCGTTCCCGATGGCGTGCGCTCGTCCGAAACGCCCTGCGAGCGGCCAGCGCTGCCAGCCGGCGAGGCGCCGGAGCCGCAAGGGTGTCGCGATGTTCTCGGCGACCGTCATGTGCGGGTAGAGGGCGTAGTTCTGGAACACCATGGCGATGTCGCGCCGGTCGGGGCCGAGCGTGTCGACCGGGTGGCCTGCGATGGCGATGCTGCCGGCGGACTGGGCCTCGAGCCCGGCGATGATCCGAAGCAGCGTCGACTTCCCGCATCCGGACGGGCCGACGAGCGTCAGAAACTCGCCGGGGCGGATGTCGAGGGTGATGTCGCGGAGCACCGCCATGGGGCCGAAGCGCTTCTCGATCCTGTTCAAGGTGATACCGGCTGGTTCCGACATGGCCTCCCCGTTCGGTCTGCATTCGAGTGTACGAGTTAAACTCCACATATTTATGTTTTATTGGAGTTTTGCTCCGTTTCAAGCTCGCGGTGGAGCGGCGATGCGCTTTTCCCATCAGAGGAGAAGCGGCAGCGCGGGGTTTCTCATCGGAGTTGAAACGTGATCGCCTGCGCCAGGCGGCCGCGCGCGGACGCGCCGTCGTCACCCATGGGGCGTGCCTCGGCATCCGCCGCTGTTCGTCGGCTCCCGGGCCAGTCGAGAGATGCGGGGCGGCGTCACCGGAAGAGGGTACCGGGTCCGGTCCGGAAGCTGCTATCGACGATGAGCGCCCAGATCAGTCGACGCCCCGGGCGGCGCGGCCGTCCAGGGGCGCCTGCTTCGCCGGCTCTAGGCGCGCGACCGCGGGCGGGGCCTGCGCTTGCCGGCGGTGCTTCGCAGGCGTCCGATCTCCGCCACGAGCGCATCGATCAGGAGCAGATGGCCGGTCGCGATCGCAAAGGCCCCGCCGGTGAGCGGCGATTCCTGCGTCACGGCGGAGAGGACGCGGTCGGCGAGCGCCGTGAGCGGCGTGCCCGCCCGGTTGGTGATGGCGACGGTGAAGGCGCCCGCATCCTTGGCGCGTTTCAGCATGTCGAGCGTGTCCGGCGAGACGCCGGAGCCCGACACGGCCACGGCGACGCAGTCCCGGTCCAGGCCATGGGCGATCTCGAGCATGTAGGTCGGGTCGGTCAGGGCCTGTGCGGTCAACCCCGAGAGCAGGAGATGGTAGGCGAGGAGCTCAGCCACGAGGCCGGAAACTCCGGCGCCGAAGATGTCGATGCGCCGCGCGGCCGCAAGCCGCGCGGCCACGGTCTGGAGCGACTCCGGCTCGATCAGCGAGCGGGTATCGCGCAGCGCGCGGAGATGGGCCTCCAGGATCGCGTCGATGACGCCGCCGTCGCTGTCTGGGCCGGGCCGCGGGTGTCGGGCGAGATCGCCCGCCAGATGGAGCTTCAGCTCCCGGAGCCCCTCGAAACCGAGTGCCCGGCAGAACCGGACGATGGTCGCCTCGCCGCTGCGCGTGTTCCGGCTGAGCTCGCTCATCGAGAGGCGCACGGCGGTTTCCGGGTTCTCCAGGAGATACTTGCCGATACGCTTCATGGCGCCGGGCAGCTCGTCCATCGACATCCGGATATGCGGCAGGAGCGGCCCGATCGCGGTGCTCGAAGATGTGCCGGCGCCCTCCCGGCGCGGCGTCCCCGGAGACGGGCGCTTCGTCATGGGACGGTCGGCATCCGGACGGTGGCCGGCGTCGCACGGCCACCGCGGTCAGCCGAGGCCCCCGGCATGGGCGCGGGCGAGCAGTTCCTTGGTGAGGTCCGGAAGCCGGCGGATGTCGCGATCAAGCATCGTCTCCAGGGTGTGCGCCGCGGACACCGTATCGGCGGCGGCAACCGCATGCGCGAGGCGTCGCGCGTCAGCCACCATGCCGCGAACGACGTCGGCGTCCAAGCAGGCGATGATGCGCACGCACCGGATGCGATCGTTGACGTTGCCGATGATCCGCGCGACTTCCCGGTTGCCGGAGAGGCGTGCGAGATCAAGGGTCAGGTCCTCGACCGCCGCCCAGGCAGCGGTCTTCGGCGGCGGGTCGGGGACGGGGGTGGCGGTCGCGGCCGAGTCCGGCGCGGCGCCTCCCGGACGCGACGTCTCGACGGCATGCAGCAGGAGCGCGCGGCCGAGCCGGTAGAGCTCGGAGAATTCGCCGGCGTCCGGAATTCGGGCGAAGAAGCCCTCGCGCGCGGAGGCGGTCACGAGGCTTTCGGCATGGAGCCGGATCAGTGCCTCACGCACGGGCGTGCTGCTGGCCCGGAGCCGTTCGCACAGGCGGCTGATCTTGAGATGCTCGCCGGGGCGGAAGCGGCAATGCACGGCCATCTCCTTGAGCCGGGCATAGCAGGTGTGGCGCCGAGCCGGGTCATGATCGCCGGCCATACGAGCTCGGTCCTGCGTTCGCGACCCGGCCCCGACCTAGGATGCGGAACCTTGCGGGCGTGACGCCCATATGGCGGGCGAACGCTGCGGTGAACCCGCTCTGGCTGTTGAAGCCGACGGCGTGGGCCACGCTGGTGATCGGATCCTCGGTCTCGATGAGAAGGCTCCTCGCCTTTTGCAGCCGCTGACGGATCACGAACTGGTAGGGCGATTGTCCGGTCGCCGCCTTGAAGGATTTGGCGAAGTGGAACAGGCTCATGCCCACGGCGCCGGCCATCTCGTCGAGCGTGAGATTGCGGTCGAGATGGGCCTCGATAAAGGCCCGGGCCTCGGCGAGCTTCCGCGGGGGCAGCCTGTGGGGCTGGTCGGCGCGTTGCAGCTCGAGGTTGGAGTGGCTGCGGGCCAGGTGCACCGAAAGATCGAGGGTGAGGCTTTCGATCAGGAGCTGCGAGCCGATGCTGGGCCTGTCCAGCTCGGCGAGGAAATCGCGCATGATCCGCTCGATCCTGTGGTCCCGGATGAGGAACCTGGGCTTGATCTCGAAGCCGCGGCTGTCGCGGTCGATCTCCTCCTCGATGACGCGGCGGAGGAGCCCCCAGCTGAGATAGATCTGGGCGATCTCGAGATCGGGGTCGAGCGTCCAGGCCGTCCCGGCATCGGAGGGCAGGAAGGCAAGATGGCCGGGGACGACATGACCGGCGGATATCTGTCCCCTCAGGATCCGCTCGATCCGCTGGCCGCGGACGCAGCTCATCGATATGGACGGAACCTCGATCGGCGGCAGGTCGATGCCGCGCTCGCGAATCCGGTAGCGGCTGACCGCGATCTGCCGCCACTCGTCAGGGCTGATCTGCGCGATCTGGGCGCGGGCCCGACGATGCACGAGCTCCTGTGCCCTCCGTTCCTCCGGGACCGATATCGGCTTGCGCATGACCCACTCTTGCGCATGGATTCTCTGAAGATGAGAACGATTTTCGCATCAAATGCGAAGTTCATGATTCTGTAAACAACCAGGAGAGGATTTTCCCAAGAACCAGATGTTCCTCCCAAGAAACCGATACACGCCGGCGGCGCGGCGCCCCACCTGAACCCGGCGCGCGTCGTTCCAGCGCCGGACCCCGGATCCTTGCATCCGGCCGGGTCCCGGGTCGGGAGCGGGGCTTTCCTCGAAACGATGTGGCGGCTTGGGGGGAGGGCATGGGCCCGCATCGGGCCTCGTCGGAGATGGTGGTTCAAACCGGCGACGGCATCCGCCGGCTCGACCGCGCGGGCTGGGCCTGGGAATGGCTTCGGCACAACCAGGCCTACCGGCGCGAGGCCGTTCCTGGCGTGCCCCGGCGCCGCACGATCCTGCGGCAGGACCCCGAGATCGCGGTCCTGGTCCCGCCGGGCCGGCCGGCTGCCGATCATTGGGGGTTGCTCTTTCCGGGCGCCAGCTGACCATCCGGCCGAGCAGGCGGCGGTCTTCTGGAGCGAGAGAGCGAACCCCGCCGTCCTGACGGTGCGGGCAGTGCCGGCGGTGCCATCCGTGGACGCCTTCGACCTGACGGCGCTCGACTGCGCCGCCACGATCCTGAAGCGGCCGGGAGACCCAGAGCACGTTCTGCTGCGTCAGGGCGGTCGCGCCATCCAGCTCTCCGTCCGCTCCGGCACGGTGCTCGCGGGGGCCGTGCGCCTGCAGTACGAGATTGCGGGCTTCGATGGGCTGGAGATGAAGCTCGCAGCGCTGGAACGGCTCCTGGCGTTGAGGCGCACGGGACGTCTTCCCAACAGGCTGTATCCGCCGCCGCCGCGCTCCGAGCGCTGGCCGCCCGCGCTCCGGGCGCTCGAACTCGCCAGGGCCGGTGTTTCGCAGAGGGAAATCGCCTCGACACTCTTCGGCGGCCACGCGGCCGTCGAGGCTTGGGCGGGCCCCAGCGACTTCATGCGCAGCCGGGTGCGGCGGCTGCTGCGCTTCGCCGAAGCCATGACGCGCGGGGGATATCGGCAGGTGCTGTCGGGCCGGCCGCTCTCGGCGGACGCGCCGCCGTCGGCGCCTCGCTAGACCCTGGGCCCGCGGCCGGCTCGCGCTCGTCGGCCAGCCCGGTCGTTTTGCCGGGAGGGCCGTTTCCGACCGTCCCGGCACCGGGCCCGCCGACCGAACCTCGCGGTCCGAACGACCAGGAGGACCCTGCCATGGACGACGACGCCGCACGGGCCGCCCGGGCGAAGAAGGGCAGCCCGTTTCTCAACACCGACCAGGCCGCCTACTATATCGGCCTGTCCTCGCGGACGCTGGAGAAGATGCGGGGCGCCGGACGCGGCCCGCGATTCCGCCGGCATGGCCGCCATGTCCGCTACCACATCGCCGACCTCGACGGCTGGTCGGAGTCGCGCAGCAGCGGCGCGGACGGCGCCGCCTCCCGAGGCGGGGCGCATCATGGCTGAGCGGCAGCGGCCGGGCCGCCGGGCCGTGCTCGCTGCGGCTGCCGGCGCGGCGCTGGCGGCCGTGCTGCCCGCCATCGCGGCTCCCTCGCCGAAACTGACCTACAACGCCAGCGCCAGTGCTCCGGTCGGCTTCTATCTGCTGGCGGCAGCGCGTCCGCTCCGGCTCGGCGATCTCGTGCTGGTCCGCCTTCCCGAGGACGCAGCGGAACTCGCGGCTGCGCGCGGCTATCTTCCCCACCGGGTGCCGGCGGCCAAGCGCGTCGCGGGCCTCGCGGGCGACCGCGTCTGCGGCCGGGGACGGCTCCTCCTGATCAATGGGAGGGCCGCCGCGGCGCGCCTGCCGGCGGACGGGCAAGGGCAACCGCTGCCGTCCTGGGAGGAATGCCGGACGCTCGGGCCGGACGAGGTCTTCCTGCTCACGGCCGAGGTGAGCGCATCCTTCGACGGCCGGTATTTCGGGCCGGTCGCGGTGGGCTCCGTTCTCGGCCGGCTGGTGCCGCTATGGACCTGGTGACGCTCCTCCTCCTCTGCGGGGTGGGCGCCGCCGAGGGACCATGCGCGACGCCCCCCGGGCTGGGCGACGTCCCGGCTGCTCTCGCCGGCAGCCCGGCCGTCCCGGCAAAGTCCACGCGGGAGCGCCGGGCCGGGGTGGGGCCTGCGTCTGTGCCGTCCCGCGACCTGCCGGCGATCGACCGCTGGCGGCCTCTCATCGTCGAGGCGTCGCGGCGCTTCGGCGTGCCGGAACATTGGATCCGCGAGGTGATGCGGGTCGAGAGCGGCGGCCGGACGACGCTGAACGGCCGGCCGATCGTCTCGCGGGCGGGTGCGATCGGGCTGATGCAGGTCATGCCCCAGACCTATGCGGCGCTCCGGCGGCGCCATGGCCTCGGCGCGGATCCGCAGGATCCGCGCGACAACATCCTGGCGGGCACGGCCTATCTCAGGGAGATGTGGGCCTGCTTCGGCGTGCCGGGCGCCTTCGCCGCCTACCATGCAGGCCCCGCCCGGGTCGCCGACCACCTGGCGTCGGGGCGGCCGCTGCCGGCGGAGACGCGCCGCTATCTCGCCCGGCTCGGTGTCAGGCTCGATCCGACTGCGGCAGGGCCGGCGGCTCCGGGCGAATGCGCGCCCTCGCGCGAGCCGGAACCGCTCCAGGCCTCCGGCGCACCGGGGACGGATTGGCGGCGCGTGCTGGTCGGGCCGGATGGCGCCTGGGATCTCTTCGTGCCGCTCGGCACGGCAAGACCGGGGCCGGTCCGATGATCCGGCATGGTCGCAGGCGGCGGCGCGCCCGGTGACGGACGGCGACGATTTCGAGCCGAAGCTTGGCCGGATCCGGTCACGCGGTGCCCGGTCCGGCCGGCACTACCAGCACAGGGTGCTGCGGGCAGCGGCCCTGGCCGGCGGTCACGGGCGGACCGGCCGGTCCGCCCGGGGCGCCGCATTCCAAGGCAGCCGCATCGGCCGCGGCGCCGGGGTCGGCCGGGTGCTCGCCTCCCGCGACCGCTATGCCGCCTACCGGCAGCGCCGGGTCATCGTCAAGGCACGGATCGTCAAGCTCGCGGGGGGCGGCCTTGGAGCGGCCGCGGCCCATCTGCGCTACGTGCAGCGCGACGGTGTCACCCGCGAGGGCGCGCCCGGGCGTCTCTACGATGCCGGGGACGATCACGCGGACGGCAAGGCCTTTCTCGAGCGCTCATCCGGCGACCGCCACCAGTTCCGGCTGATCGTCTCGGCCGAGGACGGCGCGGCCTATGACGACCTCAAGCCCTTCATCCGGCGCCTGATGGCGAGCGTGGAGCAGGATCTCGGGACGACGCTCGACTGGGTCGCGGTCGACCATCACAACACCGGCCATCCGCACAGCCACGTCGTCCTCCGTGGCCGGACGGATCGAGGTCTGGATCTCGTCATCGCCCGCGAGTATCTGACCCGCGGCATCAGGGAGCGGGCGGCCGAGATCGTGCGGCTCGATCTCGGACCGCGCTCGGATCAGGAGATCGAGGATCGTCTGCGCCGGGAGGTCGGCCAGGAGCGCTTCACCGGCATCGACCGCGAGCTCCTGCGCGAGCGGGACGGGGACGGGCTGGTCCGGGCCGAGGGCCCGGATGCCTTCCGCCAGGCCCTGCGCGCGGGCCGGCTGCTGAAGCTCGGCCGGCTCGGCCTCGCCGAGGAAGCGGGCCCCGGCGTCTGGCGGCTCGCCCCGGAGCTGGAGCCGATGCTGCGCCGGATGGGCGAGCGCGGCGACATCCTGAAGACGCTGGATCGCGTGGCCGCGGAGCAGGGGCTGGACCGCGCCACTGCGAATCTCGTCGTCTATGACCCCTCCGATCCGGCGGCGCGTCCGATCGTCGGTCGCCTGCTGCGGCGCGGGATCTCGGACGAGGTCGAGGACAGGCACTACCTGATTGTCGACGGGCTGGACGGCCGGACGCACTATGCCGATATCGGCCGGGGCGAAGCGACGGGGCCGGTTCCCGAGGGCGCCATCGTGGCGATCACGGCGGAGCGGGCCGAGCCGCGCCCGGTCGACCGCACCGTCGCCGAGGTCGCTGCCGCCCATGGGGGGCGCTACAGCCTCGACATCCATCTGCGGCACGACCCCGCCGCGAGCGAGGCGTTCGCCGAGACCCATATCCGGCGGCTCGAGGCCATGCGGCGGCAGGCCGGCCTCGTGGAACGGGAGCCCGACGGAAGCTGGATCATCCCGCCCGATCACCTGGAGCGGGCCGCGGCCTACGAGCGCGGCCGGGCGGGCGACGCACCGGTTCAGGTGCGGACGCTCACGACGTGGTCGGTCGAGCGTCAGGTCACGGCCGACGGCGCGACCTGGCTCGACCGCGAGCTTGTGGCGGACAGGCCAGAGATCCTGCGCGACAGCGGCTTCGGCCGGGAGGTCCGCGACGCGCTGGCGCGGCGCCGGCAATGGCTCGTCGAGGAGGGCATCGCCCGCGCCGAGCAGGACCGGGTCGTCTACCGCAACGATCTCCTGGACCGGCTCCGCCGCCGCGAGCTCCTTCGCGTCGCGGGCCCGCTCTCGGGAGAGCTCGGCCTCGCCTACACCGAGATCCGGCCCGGCCAGCGGATCGAGGGCGTCTACCGGCGTCCGGTCGAGCTCGTGAGCGGCCGCTTCGCGCTGATCGAGAGGTCGCGCGATTTCACATTGGTGCCGTGGCGGCCGATCCTCGAGCGCAGCCTGGGCAGGCCGGTCTCGGGCGTCGCCGGAGGGGAGACGATCTCCTGGACCATCGGCCGGCGGCGGGGCCTGGGGATTTCATGAGCCGGCGGGAGCCGATGGATCGCCTGGTTTCGGCGAGAGGGCTCTGCGCAGTCGTGCCGCGATCGCGCCACTGGGGTATCGGCCAGGGCTTCCCGGACCCGGTGCCCGAGCGGGCGTGTACAAGGCTCTGATCTGTCCGGCGATCAGGAATGCCGAGCCCGGTCATCGGGAATCAATGATCCGGCGATCGGCAGCACCCGCTTCGCGTGACGCCGGGCTTGCCGTCATCTCCGCATCGGCCGGCCGGGTATATGGCAGTGTTCGGATCAAGCCGAGGCCAAGAGACGGAGCCGGCTTTCGAATCCGCCGACGATGGATGCCGTGACCTCTTGCGGAAAGCCGGGCGGGAGAGATTGCACAACGCGATCGACGGCCGTGCGGGCGCTGAGATGCAGATCGTCGAAGATCGCGTGGAGGACGGATGATCCGATCCCGGCCTTCGCCGCGGTCTGAAGAAAGTGCCGCGGAGCGATCGACGTCACGACATAGTGCCGGCTCTTCCCAAGAGCCATGGCGAGCTTCATCTGGTTGCGCCGGATCTGCCCGGCGTCGACGCTGGGCTGAGCCGAGATCACGTCGTAGAGCGGGGCCATCCGGAACCGTCCGCCAGGGAAGAGATGGATGCTGAAATTCTTGGCATGCCCGTCCGTGGCGCCGAGGAGCCAGAACACGACGAGCGCCCGCAGGAATGCCGTCCGGTCGGCATCGGGATCGTCGCTCGCCTTCAGGAGATCGAGGATGGCGTGAACGCCCGGACCACCTTCGGCCTCGTATTTGAGGGTTGGCGGGACCGAGAGGGCTTGGCAACAATCTTCTTGTGGCAGGCGCAGAAGGCGTCCGTCCCTTGTCCAGCGCCGGTCGAAGCGCTCCACCACCAGTACGCGCTCGCCCTCGAAATCTCTGATGGAGACCTCGGCGCTCGGCAGGCCGAGCGCCGAGGTCAGCTTGAGGCAGAGGAACTCGTTCTCGACGCTGTCGGACAGATCCACTCCATTCGGCAGGCGGCCGATCCGCGGCTTCAGGATATGGGTGGTCGCCGTCGCGCCGAGCGGCTTGTGCCAGCGGTCCTTCCAGAACAGGAGGGCCGTCTTCTCCTGGGCGCCCGCGATCGAGATGCGGAAATCCTCGTCCTCTCCGAGCCCGAGCGGAGCCGAGGCCAGGTCGCGGACGATCCGCGCGATCTCGTCATCGCCGACGGGCCTGCCTTCGAGCATTCCCGGCGGGTGGGGCTCATCGTCGCCGGTCAGAAACTGGAGGGCGCCCACGCAGTCCCGGCCGACCGCCGACAGCAGGCTGTAGGTGTCCGGCCCTTGGGCATGGATCCGTTCGGCGATGCGGCGCCGGATCATGCCGCTGTCCGGCAGCAGATTGTCGAAAACGGCGATCACCGGAGCACCGATGTATCGGTCCTCCCGCAGCGGCAGCGAAAGGGAGACGGGGAGGGCGTGCTCCCAATCGAGCCAGGCCGGATCGTACCGGAAGTCGATCGCTCCGCTCGACTGCCGGTTCAGCCGTCCGACAAGGCGGCCGTTGAGGAAGACGTTCAATGGAGCGTGCGTCCGGCGACGCGGCATCAGAAGATGTCCTCAATCTCGGGAGAGGCCGATGCCGTTCGGGGGCGGATGGTGAATTCCAGGCCGAGGGCGGCCATGACATCGCAGAGCGTGCGAAGCTCGGTGCCGGGTTCGCCGGACTCCAGGGCCGAGATCGTCGCCTGCCGAAGCTTCGCCTTCTCTCCCAGATTGGTCTGGTTGATGCCCAGCCGCCGGCGCTGCCGGCGAATGGCGGCGCCGATCTGTTTCGGGGTGCGGGCGATCTGCTCCATATCGGGCCTTCAAGACGATAAGCCGCATACGCTGCAGCGTATGAATTAATGATATACGGCATCGCGTATATTCCGTCAACATACGCTTTGGCGTATAAATCTCCCTATATCCCATAGCGTATATACGTGAACCGGCCCGCGGCCAAAAGTCCGCTCGGGCAGCTTCGCGCTCTCCCGCGCTCTGACATGACTGTCGCAGATGGGCGCACACAGGCGCGGTGGTCCGACCCCGCCCGGCTGGGGAATCGTTGTCCGCGTGAAAGGCGAATTGCCGCCGTCCCGTCCGGGAGCAGGGCATGACCCCGACCAAGGTGCTGATCGGCCAGATTCTGATCGTCTTCGCGATCGTGCTCGCCGGCCTCTGGGCCGCGACGCAATGGTGCGCCGCCGCGCTCGGGCACCAGCCTCGGCTCGGGCCGGCTTGGTTCACCGTCCTGTCCTGGCCGGTCTACCACCCCTGGCGCCTCTTCGAGTGGTGGTACGTCTACGATGCCTATGCGCCCCGGCTCTTCGACCGGGCCGGGATGATCGCGGCCTCGAGCGGCCTCCTCGGCTGTGCCGTCGCCGTCCTCGGGTCGCTGTGGCGCGCGCGGCAGGGCCGCGTGGTCACCACCTATGGGTCGTCCCGCTGGGCGGCGCGCCGCGAGATCGCGGAAGCCGGCCTGTTCCGGCCGTCCGGCGTGTTCCTCGGCCGGATCGGGAGCCGCTACCTCCGGCATGACGGCCCCGAGCACGTCATGGCCTTCGCCCCGACCCGCAGCGGCAAGGGGGTGGGCCTTGTCGTGCCGACGCTCCTCGCCTGGGCCGAGAGCGCCGTCATCCACGATATCAAGGGCGAGAACTGGCAGCTCACGGCCGGCTGGCGATCGCGCTTCTCGCACTGCCTTCTCTTCAACCCGACCGATCCGCGCTCGGCCCGCTACAACCCGCTGCTCGAGGTGCGCCGCGGGCCTGACGAGGTTCGCGACGTTCAGAACATCGCTGACATCCTGGTCGACCCGGAAGGGGCGCTCGAGCGCCGCAACCACTGGGAGAAGACGAGCCACTCGCTCCTGGTCGGCGCGATCCTCCACGTGCTCTACGCCGACGAGGAGAAGACGCTCGCCAGGGTCGCGACCGTTCTCTCCGACCCCGAGCGCTCATTCGCCGCGACGCTGACGGCGATGATGGCGACGAACCACCTCGGCACGAAGCACGCGCCCATCGTCCATCCGGTCGTGGCCTCGGCCGCCCGAGAGGTGCTCAACAAGTCCGAGAACGAGCGCTCCGGCGTGCTCTCGACCGCCATGTCCTTCCTCGGCCTGTATCGGGATCCGACCGTGGCGGCGGCGACGGCAGCCAGCGACTGGCGGATCGCCGATCTCGTCGATGCCGAGCGGCCGGTCTCGCTCTTCCTCGTCATCCCGCCGTCGGACATCTCCCGGACCAAGCCGCTGGTGCGCCTCGTCCTGAACCAGATCGGCCGGCGGCTGACCGAGCGGCTCGAAGGCGATCCCGGCAAGCGTCGCCAGCACCAGCTCTTGATGATGCTCGATGAGTTTCCCGCGCTCGGACGCCTCGACTTTTTCGAGACGGCGCTGGCCTTCATGGCGGGCTACGGCATTCGCGCCTACCTGATCGCGCAGTCGCTGAACCAGATCTCCAAGGCCTATGGCGAGACCAACGCCATCCTCGACAACTGCCATGTCCGGATCGCGTTCTCCTCCAACGACGAGCGGACGGCCAAGCGGGTCTCCGACGCGCTCGGCACGGCGACCGAGCTCAGGGCCCAGCGCAACTATGCCGGCCATCGGCTCGCGCCCTGGCTCAGCCACGTCATGGTCTCGCGCCAGGAGACGGCCCGGCCGCTCCTGACCCCGGGCGAGGTGATGCAGCTTCCGGCCTCGGACGAGCTCATCCTCGTCTCGGGCCTCGCGCCGATCCGGGCGAAGAAGCTCCGGTACTTCGAGGATCCGACGTTCTCGGATCGCGTCCTACCGGCGCCGGACCTCGCGACGGATGGCTATCGCGACCGGCCGCCGCCGCGGCCCGACGATTGGAGCGGCCAGGTGCGCGGTCCGGACCGCCGTCTCGCCGCCGCGGCGGAAGGCGCGTCCGACCTTGCCGAAGAGGAGGGAGGCCTCCAGCAGCAGCGCCATCCCGGCCTGGCCGAGGAGGGGATCGTCCGGCCGGCCGGCCATGATCCCGCGGCCGAGTTCGACCTCTTCGACGACGACGCCGACGCGCCGGCCCAAGCGCGGGCCATCGACCGGCTCCGGCAGCAAAACGCGATCGGCCGCGCCCACGCCATGAACCAGGGCGAAGGACGGCACCGCGGTCCGGATGACGACCTCCTGCCGGCCTTCTGAGGACCCATCGCATGAAGCCCCGCCACAACCTCTACCTCGACGAGGCGATCACCGAGCAGCTCGAGGCGCTGGCCACCAGGCCCGGCGGCTCGAAATCGGCGATCGTGGCCGACGCGCTCAGGGCCTGGCTCGCCCGCCGCGCCGCGAACGAGATCGACGACCTCCTGCGCGTGCGCCTCGACCGGATCTCGGCACAGTTGCAACGGATCGAGCGCGACCAGCGGATCGTGATGGAGAGTCTCGGCCTGTTCATCCGCCACCAGCTCACGGTCACGCCACCCTTGCCCGAGTCCGAGCAGGCCGCGGCCCGCGCCATCGGCCAGGACCGGTTCCAGGCCTTCATCGACCAGGTCGGCCGGCGGATGGCCGGCGGCCGCAGCCTCGCCGAGGACGTCCGGTCGCGCGCCTCCGTCCCGGAGGCCGCGTCGTGAGCGCCGGGCACGGCAATGCCGAGGCGCAGGATCGGCGCCGGGCGATGCTGCGCACCGCCATGGGGCCGGCGGTCGGGGCGGCGCTCGCCGATCCCGCGGTGATCGAGGTCATGGTCAATCCGGACGGAGCCCTGCGCCTCGACCGGCTGGGGCAGGGCAGAGTCGACACCGGCGCTCGGCTGGACGCCGCCGAGATCGAGCGGATCATCCGCATCGTCGCCTCGCATATCCGGGCCGAGATCCATGCCGGCCGTCCGGTGGTGAGCGCCGAGCTGCCGGAGACGGGCGAGCGCTTCGAGGGCCTGCTGCCGCCGGTGTCGACGGCGCCTTGCTTCTCCATCCGGAAGCCCGCGGCCCGCGTGTTCTCGCTTCAGGACTATGTCGCCGACGGCATCCTCTCGACGTTCCAGGCCGATGCGCTCCGACGGGCCGTGGAGCACCGGCGCAATATCCTGGTCGCCGGCGGCACCAGTTCGGGCAAGACGACGCTCGCCAACGCGCTTCTCGCCGAGCTGGCGCGGCTCGACGAGCGCGTGATCCTGATCGAGGACACGCGGGAGCTGCGCTGCGCCGCGCCCGATTGCGTCGCGCTCAGGACCAAGCCGGGCGTCGCGGACCTCAAGGACCTCGTCCGCTCGACGCTGAGGCTCCGGCCCGACCGCATCATCATCGGCGAGGTCCGGGGCGCCGAGGCGCTCGATATGCTGAAGGCCTGGAACACCGGCCATCCCGGCGGCATCGCGACGGTGCACGCCAACTCCGCCCGCGCCGCTCTCTACCGGCTCGAACAGCTGATGCAGGAGGCCGTCATCACCGTGCCGCGGCGGCTCATCGCCGACGCCGTCGACCTCGTGGTCTTCATCCGCGGCCGCGGCCTGGGGCGGCGCGTCGAGACCATCGCCGAAGTGACCGGCCTCGGCGCCGACGGCGACTACGCCGTCGCCGATCTCGCGCCGCACGCGCTCAAGGCGCTTTGACCGAAGGAGATCAGCATGCGTCGTCCCCTCATTGCGATCCTGGTCCATCCCCGCCTGCGGGCGCTGCCGCTCGGCCTCGCCCTGAGCGGAGCCTGGGCTGCCGCGGCGCGGGCTGCCGGGTCCAACATGCCGTGGGAGGAGCCGCTCCAGAACATCCTGGATTCGGTCCAGGGCCCGGTCGCCAAGATCATCGCGGTGATCATCATCATCACGACCGGCTTGACGCTCGCCTTCGGAGACACCGGCGGCGGCTTCCGCCGCCTCGTCCAGATCGTCTTCGGCATCTCGATCGCGTTCGCCGCCTCGAGCTTCTTCCTGTCGTTCTTCTCGTTCTCCGGCGGGGCGCTCGTCGCATGACGGGTTCGATCGACGGTTTCGAGGTGCCGCTGCACCGGTCGCTGACGGAGCCCGTTCTCCTCGCCGGCGCGCCGCGGGGGATCGCGATCGTCAACGGCACGGTGGCGGCCGCGCTCGGCCTCGGCCTGCAGCTCTGGATCGCGGGGCTCCTCCTGTGGGTCCTCGGGCACTCGCTCGCGGTCTTCGCCGCACGGCGCGACCCGCATTTCGCGGAGGTGCTGGCCCGCCACCTGCGCCAGGGGAGCTGGCTTTCATGCTGAACCTTGCCGAATACCGCCGCCGCGCCGATCGGCTCGCCGACCATCTGCCCTGGGCGGCGCTCGTCGCCCCGGGTGTCGTCCTCAACAAGGATGGGAGCTTCCAGCGCACCATCCGCTTCCGGGGGCCGGATCTCGAAAGCGCGACCGAGGCCGAGCTGGTCGCGACCTGTGCCCGGCTCAACAATGTGCTTCGCCGCTTCGGCTCAGGCTGGGCGCTCTTCTTCGAGGCCGAGCGCTTGGAGGCCCAGGACTATACGGTCTCCTGCTTCCCGGATCCGGCCTCCTGGCTCGTCGACGAGGAGCGGCGCGCGACCTTCGAGGAAGCCGCCGGGCCGATTTCCGGATCGGAGAGGGAAGGAGCATCCGTGCCGCGGCGGGGTCATTTCGAGAGCGTCTGTCACCTGACGCTCGTCTGGCTGCCGCCGGCCGATCCGGCGCGGCGGGCGGAGCGGGCGCTCGTGGACTCCGCTCGGGGCGAGACGGGCCGCGACTGGCAGCGGGAGCTCGCCGTCTTCGCTGCCGAGACCGACCGCGTGATCGACCTCCTGGCCGATCTGATGCCGGAGGCCCGCGCGCTCGACGACGGCGAGACCCTGACCTGGCTGCACGGGCGGGTCTCGACGGCGCGCCATCCGATAGCGGTGCCCGAGACGCCGATGCATCTCGACGCGATCCTGGTGGATGAGCCGCTCACGGGAGGGCTGGAGCCGATGCTCGGCGACCGCCATGTGCGCAGCCTGACGGTGCTCGGTTTCCCGGACCTGACCCGGCCGGGCCTGCTCGATGCCCTCAACCATCTCGACATTCCCTATCGCTGGACGACGCGTTTCATCGCGCTGGACAAGACGGACGCGACCCGGGAGCTCACCAGGCTGCGCCGGCAGTGGTTCGCCAAGCGCAAGTCGATCCGGGCGCTTCTGCGCGAGGTGCTCTATCAGGAGCCGGCGCCGCTTCTCGATTCCGACGCCGACAACAAGGCGGCCGATGCCGACCTCGGATTGCAGACGCTTGGCGGCGACCATGTCGCCTTCGGATACCTGACCACAACGGTCACGGTGACGGATGCCGACCGGAGCGCCGTCGAGGAGAAGCGCCGCGCCGTCGAGCGCGTCATCCATGGCGCCGGCTTCGCCGCCATCCGCGAGAGCGTCAATGCCGTCGAGGCCTGGCTCGGCAGCCTGCCGGGGCATGTCTATGCCAATGTGCGCCAGCCGCTCGTCCACACCCTCAACCTCGCCCATCTCCTGCCGCTGTCCTCGGTCTGGGCGGGACCGGCGTCGAACGAGCATCTCGGCGGGCCGCCGCTGCTTTATGCCGAGACCAGCGGTGCCACGCCGTTCCGGCTCTCGACCCATGTCGGCGATGTCGGCCACATGCTGATCGTCGGCCCCACGGGAGCCGGCAAGTCCGTGCTCCTGGCCGTGATGGCGCTCCAGTTCCGGCGCTATCCGGGGAGCCGGGTCATCCTCTTCGACAAGGGCAACTCCGGCCGGGCCGCCGTTCTCGCCATGGGCGGCCTGCACCAGGCGCTCGCAGCAGACGGCTCGCTCGCGTTCCAGCCGCTCGCCGGGATCGACCGCCCGGGCGAGCGGAGCTGGGCCGCGGAATGGATCGAAATGCTGCTGGCGCGTGACGGGGTCGCGGTGACGCCGGAGGTGAAGGAGGCCGTGTGGTCGGCGCTCGGCAGCCTCGCCTCGGCGCCGGCCGGGGAGCGCACGCTGACCGGCCTCGCCCTGCTTCTGCAGTTGAACGCGCTGAAGGCGGCGCTTCTGCCCTATACCCTGGACGGTCCCTTCGGCCGTCTCCTCGACGCCGCCGAGGACCGGCTCGAGACGGCCGACGTGCAGTGCTTCGAGACCGAGGCCCTGATGCACGAGGCGGGCGTCGTCCTTCCGGTCCTGACACATCTCTTCCACCGGCTTGAGGCCCGGTTCGACGGCCGGCCGACGCTTCTCGTCCTCGACGAGGCCTGGATCTATCTCGACAACGCGCTCTTCGCCGCCCGCATCCGGGAATGGCTCAAGACGCTCAGGAAGAAGAACGTCGCCGTCGTCTTCGCCACGCAGTCGCTCGCCGATATCGCCGGAAGCTCGATCGCGCCCGCCATCGTCGAAAGCTGCCCGCAGCGCGTGTTCCTGCCCAACGACCGGGCCGTCGAGCCGCAGGCGCGGGAGGCCTATGAGCGCTTCGGGCTCAACCAGCGTCAGATCGAGCTGATCGCGCGAGCGACGCCGAAGCGGCACTATTATCTGCAGTCGCGGCGAGGCAACCGGCTTTTCGAGCTGGGTCTCGGTCCCGTCGCGCTCGCGCTGTGCGGCGCCTCGATGCCTTCGGATCAGGCGCTGATCGATCGCGTCCTCGCCGAAGCCGGGTCCGAGGGCTTTGCCCGGGGCTTTCTCGCCGCCTGCGGTCTCGGCTGGGCGGCCGAACTCGTCGATCGCTTTCCCTCCGTGCCGATGGAGCAGGCCCATGTCCCGTGATCTCGTGGCGGCAGCCGCCGCCCTCGCTCTCGCTGGCCTCCTCGCCGGGGCATCCGCCCGCGCCGACTGGCCGGTGTTCGACGCTTCGAACTATGCCGAAAGCGTGCTGCAGGCGGCCCGTGCCCTCGAGCAGATCGAGAACCAGGTCCGGTCGCTGCAGAACGAGGCCACGATGCTCCAGAACATGGCGCGGAACCTGGAGAATCTCGATATCTCCTCGCTGCCGTCGATGCTCTCGGACCTGGAGCAGATCGGCGCGCTGATGGATGAGGCCGGCGGGCTCGCCTTCCGCGTCGATGCGGTCGAGGCCTCCTTCGACGAGATCTATCCGTCGCAATACGGGGCGGATCCGGGCCAGGCGCGGCTGGCCGCCGACGCCCGGCGCCAATGGCAGGAGGCGATGGACGGCTTCCGGCAGGCGATGACGGTGCAGGCGCGGGTGGTCGAGACGGTCCGCACGGACACAGGGACGCTCTCGGACCTCGTCAACGCCTCGCAGGGAGCCGCGGGCGGTCTCGAGGCCCAGCAGGCGGCCAACCAGTTGCTCGCGCTTTCGGTCAAGCAGCAGCTGCAGATCCAGGATCTGCTCGCGGCGCAGTTTCGCGCCGACGCGGTCGAGGCGGCGCGCCGGACCCAGGCCAAGGAGCGGGCGCGCGCGACCTTCGCCCGGTTCCTCGGAGCCGCCAGCGCCTACACCGCACCGTGAGGACCGGGCATGGGCGATCTCAACGTCATCGACCGGTTCCTGGAGACCTTCATCCGCTACATCGATGGCGGGTTCGGCCTTCTGGGCGGCGACGTCGCCTTCCTGACCACGGTCCTGGTCGGGATCGACGTGACCCTCGCCGGCCTGTTCTGGGCGCTCGACGGCGAACGTGACGTCCTCGCCCGCCTGTGCCGCAAGGTGCTCGCTGTCGGCGCCTTCGCGTTCATCCTGAACGATTTCGCGACCCTGGCCGATATCGTCTTCCGCTCCTTTTCCGCGCTCGGCCTGACCGCCGGGCAGAGCAGCCTCGGGACCGAGGACCTGCTGCGGCCCGGGCGGCTTGCGGGGATCGGGTTCGAGGCGGCCTGGCCGCTCCTCGAACAGGCGGGCTCGCTGATCGGCTTCACCACCTTCTTCGACAATGTGGTGACGATCGCGGTGCTGCTCTTCGCCTGGTTCGTCGTGATCCTGGCCTTCTTCGTCCTGGCGGTGCAGTTCTTCATCACCATCCTGGAATACCGGCTGACGGCGCTTGCCGGTTTCGTCCTCGTGCCCTTCGCGCTGTGGAACAGGACGGCGTTTCTCGCCGAGCGCGTCCTCGGCGCCATCGTGGCCTCGGGCGTCAAGGTCATGGTGCTCGCCATCATTGTCGGCATCGGCTCGGGATTTTTCGGTGAGTTCATCGGGGCGCTCCAGGGGCGGGAGCCTGGTCTTGCCGATGCGATGTCGCTGGTCCTCGCCTCGCTGGCGCTCCTGGGGCTCGGCATCTTCGGGCCGGGGATCGCGACCGGTCTCGTCTCAGGGGCGCCGCAGCTCGGCGCCGGGGCCGCGGTCGGCACGACTCTCGCCGCGGGCGGCGCCGTCGTGGCGGGCGGCATGGCGGCGGCCGGAGCGGGGTCGGCCGCGGCGCGGCTCGGCGCCGCCGGCGGCCGCTTCACCGGCACGCTCGCCACCGAGAGGCAGATCACGCGCCGGGCCGAGCTCGCGCGCGAGATCCGCGCGGTCGGTGGCCCGGGAGCTGCAGCCCCCGGAAGCGGCGGCGGGCCGGCAACGCCGCATGGCCCGCCGTCTCCAGGCGGCCCCAGCGGAGAGGCGCCGGGGTGGGCCCGTCGCCTGAAGCATCGAGACGCGATCCGGCATGGCCTCTCCGCTGCCCTCCACACCGTCCGTTCCGGCGATCACGGCGGAGGCTCGCTCGCCGTACCGCTGGCCGAGGAGGATCACCGATGACCCCGTTCCGCCGCTCCTCGGACCGGTATGGCCGGACGCCGGAGCCGGTCACCCCCTACCAGAAGGCGGCGCAGCTCTGGGACGAGCGGATCGGATCGGCCCGCGTGCAGGCGCGGAACTGGCGGCTGATGGCCTTCGGCTGCCTCGGCCTGGCGGTCGGCCTCGCCGCGGGCCTCCTCTGGCAGGGGACGCAGAGCCGGGTGACACCCTACGTGGTCGAGGTCGGTACGACAGGCCAGGTCCGGACGGTGGGGCCGGCGAACGAAGCCTACGAGCCGACCGACGCTCAGATCGCGTGGCATCTCGGGCGCTTCGTCAGCGACGTGCGCTCGGCGCCGATCGACCCGGTCCTGCTCCGCCGCAACTGGCTCGAGGCCTACGATCTCGCGACCGAGCGCGGCGCCCTCTTCCTCAGCGGCCACGCCCGTGCCGCCGACCCGTTCAAGGATGTCGGCGAGAAGAGCGTCTCGGTCCAGGTGACGAGCGTGGTCCGCGTCTCGGACCGCTCCTTCCAGGTCAAATGGACCGAACAGGGGTACGAGCGCGGCAGCCTCGTGCGCACCGAGCGCTGGACCGCGATCCTCACCATCGTCCTCGACCCGCCGAAGAGCGCCGAGGTGCTGCGGAAGAACCCGCTCGGGCTCTATGTCGACGGGGTCAGCTGGGCACGCGAACTCGATCCCCGGGAGATCCGCTGAAGGAGGCGACCATGACCGCCATCCGACCGATCATCACCCTGTCCGCGATCGTCGTGCTGCTCGCCGCCTGCGGCGGGCAGACGCCGCCGGAGATCGCCTATGACGATTTCGAGCCGGCCGTGGCCGAGAGGGATCCGCCAAAGCCGGTCGAGATCGTCAAGGTGCCGGAGCCGGTGCCGCTGCCGGGCCAGCTCCTGCCGCGTCCGAGGCCGCCGAAGCCCGACAAGCGGCCGCCGACGGTCCGGGTGGCGACGGCGAACCGCGCAGCGCTGCAGGAGCCCCAGGCCTCGGGCTATATCAACGCCGTCCAGGTCTATCCCTATATGGAGGGCGCACTCTACCGGCTCTACGCGGCGCCGGAGCAGGTGAGCGACATCGCGCTCGAGCCGGGAGAGACGCTGACGGCAGTCTCGGCCGGCGACACGGTGCGCTGGGTGATCGGCGACACGACGAGCGGGGAGGGGGCCTCGCGGCGGGTGCATGTGCTGGTCAAGCCATTCGCCGCTGGATTGCGGACCAACCTCGTCGTCACCACGGATCGGCGTGCCTACTACCTCGCGCTGGAGAGCACCGAGCGCACGGCGATGGCGGCGGTCTCCTGGACCTATCCCGCGGCCGAGCTGCTGGCGCTCGAGGAGCGGAACCGCCGGGCCGAGGCCGCGATGCCCGTCGACGCCGGCCTCTCCCTCGAAAACCTCCGCTTCCGCTACTCCATCGCCGGCGACAACCCGCCCTGGCGGCCGATCCAGGCCTTCGACGACGGCTCGAAGGTCTTTATCCAGTTCCCGCGGCGGATCGACCAGGGCGAGATGCCGCCGCTCTTCGTGGTCGGACCGGACGGCGGCAGCCAGCTGGTCAACTACCGGGTACGGGGTGCGTATTACATCGTCGACCGCCTCTTTGCCGCCGCCGAGCTGAGGCTTGGCGAGGACCCGCAGCAGGTGGTCCGGATCAGCCGGACCGACGGGCAATGAGCGAGACGCGCGACGACGGACGCAAGCTGGCGCCCGGGGCGCTCGCGCTGAGGGGCCGGCCCCGCAGCGCGATCCGGTTCCGCCGGCGCCTGGTGATCGCCCTTTCGGCGCTCTTTTCCGCCGCCGTTTTCGCGGCGGCATGGCTGGCACTCGAGGGCAGGCCCGCGCGGCCCCGCCAGGAGGCCCCGGCGGAGACCGCGCGCAAGGCAACGCCGGACGGGCTCCTGGCGCTGCCCGGGAGCTACGACCAGATCCCGAAGCCCGCGCCCCAGCTCGGCCCGCCGCTGCCTGGCGACCTCGGCCTGTCGGTGGTCGAGCGGGAGAAGTCGCTCGGCCTGGCGCCGCCCAGCCTGCGCCCGGATCCCGAGGAGGACGCCTCGCGCGCCGAACGCCTCCGCCTGGCCCAGCAGGCACGGCAGGCGCGTGAGGCCGGCGTCTTCTTCCGGATCTCGAACGAGGCGCGGGATGAAGGGAGACGGACTGCGAGCGATGGGGCGGAGGTCCCCCGGACCGGCGCCGCTCCGCTCGGGCTCGACGCGGAGCGCAACCCGGGCGCGCAGCAGCAGAAGCTGGACTTCCTCAACGATCGGACCGAGGAGCAGGTTTACAATCCGCATGCGCTCGAGCGGCCGGTCTCGCCCTATCAGGTGATGGCGGGCACCGTCATCGCGGCCAGCCTGATCACCGGGATCAACTCGGATCTGCCGGGACTCGTGACGGCGCAGGTGACGGAGAATGTCTACGACAGTGTCACGGGCCGCACCTTGCTCGTGCCGCAGGGCGCCAGGCTCATCGGGCGCTACGACAGTGCGATCACCCACGGCCAGGACCGGGTGCTCCTCGTCTGGCAGCGTATCGTCATGCCGAACGCCCGCTCGATCGTCCTCGACAATCTTCCCGCGACGGACACGGCCGGCTATGCCGGGCTCAGGGACGAGGTCGACGTCCACGGCTGGGAGCTCGCCGAGGGTGTCGTGCTGTCGACGCTTCTCGGCGTCGGCACGGAGCTCACCTTCGGCGAGGATGAGAACGATCTCGTGCGGGCACTGCGCCAGTCCACGCAGCAGAATGTCAACCAGGCGGGCCAGCGGATCACGGAGCGGGCGCTCGACATCCAGCCGACGCTCGAGGTGCGGCCCGGCTGGCCGCTCCGCGTCATCGTCCACAAGGACCTCGTGCTCGAGCCCTATCAACAATGAAGGAAGCCTCCATGCCTGATCTCAAGCTTCCCCGGCTCCCCGACCGCACGCCCGTCAAGATTTCCTTCCAGGCGGCTCCGGAGCTGGCATCGGCGTTGCAGGCCTATGCCGATCTGTATCAGGAGACATATGGACGGGCCGAGGCGACGGCGGACCTCATCCCCTGCATGCTCGAGTGCTTTCTCGCGAGTGATCGCGCCTTCGTGGCCGCGCAGAAGGAGAGGCGCGTCGCGCCCGGGAGAGCCAAGGCCCGGCCGACCTCGCGCCCGGAACGCCCAGGCGGGGCCGGCCCATCCGCCCCCGATCCGTGACGGGGCTTGTCACGGTCACGGCCGTGTGGAGCGTCCGCGGGCAGCGTAGCGGTAGTCATGAGCCCGCCTGAGCATGCCGGTTATCGCTTTCCATCCGACGTGAACCGGCGTGCCGTCTGGATGTGCCCGCGCTTCACCCTGGGCTGCCGCGACGTCGAGGACCTGCTCGCCGAACACGGCATCGAGGTTTCATACGGATCCGATCCGTCGGTGGGTGAGCATTCGGCCGGAGGATCGCCCGGCGCCTTCGCGCGCAGCGGCCGGCGCCGCACCGGCGCCGGCATCTCGACGAGATGTTCGTCCGGATCGGCGGCAGGCCGATATACCCCTGGCAGGCCGTCGATCTTGAGGACGAGGTGCTCGAGGTAGCGGTTCAGACCAGGTGTGACGCGGCGGCCGCCCGCAGGCTGGTGCGCGAGCTTCTCGGGAATCGGGAGATCGCTCCAACCGCCTGGATCACCGACAGGTGTCCGGCCCACGGCGCGCGCTTCGTGACCTGCGGTTGGACGGAAAAGCCAACCTGCGGGCTAAGCGGCTGAACAACTGGGCCGAGAGTTCGCATGTCCCGGTCCGGCGACGCGAGGGCAAGCCGCAGCGGTTCGAGCCGGCCGTCGCGGCCCGGGCTTGGCGGATGCCGAGCCGGTCGCGACCGGGCTCGACGATGTGACAGGTCCGTTCAGCGCCCGGACCGGTGCGGCAACAGCGCCAGTCCTTCGTCGGCCACGATCTGCTCCTCGTCGGTCGGAATGACGAGGACGGCGACGCCGCCACCGGATGCCGTGCCCATCCAGCGCAGCCGCTCGCAGATCCGGGCGCGGATCTCCGGCTGGTGCTCGCCGATGCCGGCGGTGAAGACCAGGGCGTCGAGCCCGCCGAGCGTCACGGTGAGGGCTGCCACTGCCTGGGCGATGCGGAAGGTGAAGATGTCGACCGCCTCGCGCGCCGCCGGGTCGGCGCTGGCCAGCAGGTCGCGCGTGTCGCCACTGATCCCGGACAGGCCGAGCAGCCCGGCGCGGTGGTAGAGCAGATCCTCGACCTCCGCGACATTCATGCCGTGCGGACCGAGCAGATGCAGCAGCACGCCGGCGTCGAGCGCGCCCGGCCGCGTCGCCATCGGCACGCCGTCCAGGGTGGAGAAGCCCATCGTGGTCTCGACGCTGGCGCCGTCCTTGAGGGCGCAGAGGCTGGCGCCGCTGCCGAGATGGGCAACGACCACCCGTCCGGCCGCGATCTTCGGATGGTCGCGGCGCAACGCGCCGGCGATGAACTGGTAGGACAGGCCGTGGAAGCCGTAGCGCTTGATGCCGCGGTCATGCATCTGCCGGGGCAGGGCGAAGCGGCGGACCTCGTCCGGCTGGCCGGCATGGAAGGCGGTGTCGAAGGAGGCGGTCTGGACGATGCCGGGCCGCAGCGTGGCCATCGCCTCGATCAGCCGCAGCGCCGGCGGCTGGTGCAGCGGCGCCAGCGGCACCAGAGCCCCCAACTGTGCGAGCACCGCTTCGGTAATGCGGACCGGGCCGGTGAAGGCTTCGCCGCCATGCACCACCCGGTGCCCGGCCAATAGGAGGTCTCGGAGCCCGAGCCGGTCGTCCAGCACCCGCAGGCAACCATCGAGCACGGCCTGGAGGTCGTTCTCATCCGCGACGCTGATCTCGATCGTCTCGGAAACGCCCTTTGCCTCCAGCTTCAGCGCCGGCGGTTGCCCCTTCAGGTCGAGCACGGCCTTGGCACGGCGCTCCGCCTGCCCGTCGCGCGCCTCGAACAGGCCGAGCTTGATCGAGGAGGAGCCGGCGTTGAGCGCCAGGATCCCGGTCGGCATCGTCAACCGTCCGTGCCGCCGCCCGGCCAGCTCCAATCCGCGATGTCAGGCAGGTCGTGGCCGTGCTGCCGGACATAGTCGTGATGCTCCGCCAGCCGCTCCTGGAACCGACGGCGGGCCCGGTCGGCATCGGCGCCGAGCTGCGGCAGCCGGTCGATCGCGGCGATGGCCAGGTGGAAACGGTCGAGCTCGTTCAGCACCGCCATGTCGAAGGGCGTGGTGGTGGTGCCCTCCTCGCGATAGCCGTGGACATGGAAGTTGTCGTGGTTGGTGCGCTTGTAGGTCAGGCGGTGGATCAGCTGCGGATAGCCGTGGAAGGCGAAGATCACCGGCCGGTCATGGGTGAACAGGGCGGTGAAATCCTCCTCCGGCAGGCCGTGCGGGTGCAACTCCTTCGGCTGCAGCGCCATCAGGTCGACGACGTTGACCAGCCGGATGCGCAGGGCCGGCAGCGCCTCGCGCAGCAGCGCCACAGCCGCCAGCGCTTCCAGCGTCGGCACGTCGCCGGCGCAGGCCATCACCACATCGGGGTCGCCGTCGCCCTCGTTGCTGGCCCAGCCCCAGCGGCCGATGCCGGCCCGGCAGTGGCTCGCTGCGTGGTCGATGTCCAGCCATTGCGGCGCCGGCTGCTTGCCGGCGACGATGACGTTGATCCGGTCATAGGTGCGCAGGCAGTGGTCGGTGACCCACAGCAGCGTGTTGGCGTCCGGCGGCAGGTAGATCCGGACGATGTCGGCCTTCTTGTTGACCACGTGATCGATGAAGCCGGGGTCCTGGTGGCTGAAGCCGTTGTGGTCCTGCCGCCAGACATGCGAGGTCAGCAGATAGTTCAGCGACGAGACCGGCGGCCGCCATTCCAGCTCGCGGCTGACCTTCAGCCACTTCGCATGCTGGTTCACCATCGAATCGACGATGTGGATGAAGGCCTCGTAGCAGGAGAACAGGCCGTGCCGGCCGGTCAGGAGATAGCCCTCCAGCCAGCCCTGGCACAGATGCTCGCTCAGGACCTCCATCACCCGGCCTTCGGAGGCCAGATGGGTATCCTCTGGCAGGATGTCCTCCATCCAGACCCGGTCCGTGACTTCGAACACGGCGTCGAGGCGGTTGGACGCGGTCTCGTCCGGCCCCATCAGGCGGAAGGTCTCGGGGTTCTGGCGGATGACGTCGCGCAGCAACTGGCCCATGGCGCGGGTCGCCTCGCCCTGGACGCCGCCGGGCCGCGGCACGTCGAGGGCGAAGCACGTGTAGTCGGGAAGCTCCAGCTCCTTGCGCAGCCGCCCCCCATTGGCATGCGGGTTGGCGCCCATGCGGCGGTCGCCCTGCGGTGCCAGCGCCTGCAGCTCCGGCACCAGACGGCCGGTTTCGTCGAACAGCTCCTCCGGCCGGTAGCTGCGCATCCAGGCCTCGAGCTGGGCGAGGTGCTCCGGCTTGTCGGCCAGGCCGGACAGCGGCACCTGGTGCGACCGCCAGAAGCCTTCGGTCTTCAGCCCATCGACCTCCTTCGGCCCGGTCCAGCCCTTCGGGCTGCGCAGGATGATCATCGGCCAGCGCGGCTGGGCCATGCTGTCGGCCAGCGTGCCCTGGCGGATCTCGCGGATGCGCTCGATCACGATGTCGAGCGTGGCGGCCATGGCCCGGTGCGTCGGCATCGGATCCGAGCCCTCGACGAAATGAGGCTCGTAGCCGAAGCCTTCGAACAGGCGCAGCAGCGCCTCGTCGGTCATGCGGCCGAGGATGGTCGGGTTGGCGATCTTGTAGCCGTTCAGGTGCAGGATCGGCAGCACCGCGCCGTCGGTCTTCGGATTGAGGAACTTGTTGGAGTGCCAGGAGGCGGCGAGGGGGCCGGTCTCGGCCTCGCCGTCGCCGATGACGCAGGCGACGATCAGCTCCGGGTTGTCGAAGGCGGCGCCATAGGCATGGGCCAGGGCGTAGCCCAGCTCGCCGCCCTCATGGATCGATCCAGGCGTCTCCGGCGCGGCATGGCTGGGGATGCCGCCGGGGAAGGAGAATTGCCGGAACAGCCGGCGCATCCCCTCCCGGTCGCGGCCGATCTCCGGATAGATCTCGGAATAGATGCCTTCGAGCCAGGTGTTGGCGACGACCGCGGGGCCGCCATGGCCGGGGCCGCAGATGAAGATCATCTCCAGGTCGTCGCGGGCGATCACCCGGTTGAGATGGGCGTAGATGAAGTTCAGCCCGGGCGTCGTGCCCCAATGGCCGAGCAGCCTGGGCTTGACGTGCCCGATCGCCAGCGGCTGCTCCAGCAACGGATTGTCGAGCAGATAGATCTGCCCGACCGACAGGTAGTTCGCCGCGCGCCAATAGGCGTCGAGGAGGTGCAGGTCCTGATCCGTGTCCTGTGGATGCTGAGACATTGTTCGACCTTATCGCTGCTGGATGACAAACAGGCGACGCCGCAGACCGCTTGGCGTTCGACCGGGGCAATGGGGCTGCTCACCTCCGCCGGCTTCAGTGCGACATCAGGACGGGCACCGTCATGGAGTTGAGCATGGCCTGCGACACGCCGCCAAAGACCACTTCGTGCAGACGGGAATGGCCATAGCAGCCCATGACCAGGAGGTCTGAGTCGTTCTCGGCAAGGAAATTCAGGATCTCCGACGCCGGATCCAGGATCTTCTCACGGACGACGACGTTTGCTTTCACCCCGTGTGCCGCCAAGTGCCGGGCAATGTCGAGGCCGGGGACCCGGTCGGTTCGATGATGGTCGACCGATAGTACGTCGACCCTTTCCGCCTTCACGAGGATCGGCATTGCATCCGAGACCGCCCGGGCGGCCTCCCGGCTCGCATTCCATGCGACCGTCACACGCTCGCCGACCGGGCCTCGAATCCCGATGAACGGGATGACCATGACCGGACGGCCGCTGCCCAGTGCGAGTTCCGCCGGAAGTCCGAGTGGCGGATAGGCGTGGCTGGGATCGGTCTGGTCGACGACGATCACATCCGCGTAGCGTCCGTTGAAGCCGATGCTCTCCACCAGAGCGCCGCGTTCAGCGCGCCATTCCGATCTGTCGGTGTAGCCGTATCGATCCACTGTCTTGTCGAAGCGGGACTTGGCCGCCGCCAGCTCCGCCGCCGCCGCGGTTTCCAGCGCCGCGATCACCGACGGCGGGATGGGTTCGACACCGTACATGCCGGCATAGGCGTAGTTCTGGACGCCGAGTCCGATCAGCCGTGCGTCGTGACGGCGAGCGAGCCCGACCGCGGCGGCGAGCGCCGGCGTCTCGGTGGCGCCGATATGAACGAGAACGTCTCTGTAGGGCATCGTCTCAACCTTTCCTGGACCGCATGGCGCTGGCCTTGCATCCGGATGGTCGGCGGACGCCGCCGCCGAGACATTGATCCTGATCAAGCGCGAGGCGGGCCTTCGTCGCTGCTCAGATCAGGATGATGCCATTCGCCTGTGGTGCCCGGTCTTGCATTGGCGGGGCGGGGTGCCGATCGACACGGTGAGTGGCGGGCCTCGCACGAATACGGACGCCTCAGGTGGCCGACCTCCATCGGCGATCCAGATCCCAGGATTTTCAGCATGGGCGCTACCGTTCGCTCGACGGGATGAGGCCTTCGAGCCAGTGCCTGATCAGGGTTGGGGGGCCGCGCTTCTCCATCCGCCTCGGCGGATGGCAGAGTGAAGCGGAACTCGGTGCCCTTTCCAGTCCCGACTGGACCTCGATGCGACCGCCATGGCCTTCTACGATCGTGCGCGAGATCGAGCGGCCGACGCCAATGATCCGGCGCTCGCCGGTCCGCAGATGGCGCTCCAAATCGCCATCATGGCCGCTTCTGCTTAAACCGATGGGGGGCCGGACACCGATTGGCGCGGGAGGTGCCCGCTTTCGCGCGATATTGACGGGTTACGACCCGGTGCCGATTTGCCGTCCATCGTTTCCGTGCAGTCGTGTCCTCCTCGGCTCATCCCCTATCGCGCATCGGCAAGCTTGCCGTGACGCGGAGCCCTCCCATACTGCTGTCGTCGAGGCGCAGAGCGCCCCTGTAGGTCTCGACGATGTCGCCGACGATCGCGAGGCCGAGCCCGTGTCCCGTTCGATCGGAGCCGAGATGAACACCCCGGCGCAGCACCGAGGCCCGCTTGGATGCCGGTATGCCGGGTCCGTCGTCCTCGACGACGAGTTCGAGGCTTCCGTCCCGGGCCGTCGCCGAAACGCGGACTCGTCCTTGCGCCCATTTGGCGGCGTTCTCGATCAGGTTCCCCAGGAGTTCCGCGAGATCGTCCGCGTCCAAAGCGACCTCGAGGCCCACTGGGACTTCGTTCTCCCAAGCCAGCGCGGCCGCGCGCGGAGCCCGCCCGACGATGCCTACGATGCGGTCGACCAGCGCCCGAGGGGTGGCCGCAGCACCGCGATGGGGGTGCAGCCGGGCCTTGGCGATCGCCCGTTCGACGTGCCGACGCATGGTTTCGACCAGCGCCTCGATATCGTCAGCGACGTCGCCGTGACCCCGTTCCCGCAACCGGCGTGCATCGGCACCCAGGACGGTCAATGGTGTGCGCAGCCCATGAGCCAGGTCGGCAGCACTCGAACGGGATCGTGCAATTGCCCGGTCCTGCGCATCGAGGAGATCGTTGATCTCGTTGGCCAGCGGCAAAACCTCATCCGGATAAGCTGCCGGCAGGCGAGATTGCTGGCCTGCATGGACCGCCTCGACGCCCTGCCGCACCGCCTCGAGCGGACGGAGCCCGACCCGGATCTGGGTCCAGGCTGCAGCGAGGAGGGCCAGACCGAGCAAGGCGAGCGACGGTGCGATGTCACCGGCGAAGTCATGGCTGGCCTGGGTGACGTCGGCCTGATCGACGCCGACTGCGATCCGCAAGATGTGCTGGATGCCGCTCTGGAGGACCGCCACACGGCGTTCGCGCAGGATCAGCGCGGCATGAGCCGGACCCTGCACAACATGCCGATGCACCGTTGTCAGATCGGTAGTGTCGGTCGGCAGGCTGAGCGACGAATCCCACAAGGAACGCGAGCGGAGATCCTGCCTCGTCGTCTCGTCGGTGATCTGCCAGTAGAGCCCGCTCAGCGGCTGATCGAAGCGTGGATCAGCCGGACGTTGCGCAAGCGTGAGGCTGCCGGCCCCGTCGAAGCCAATCGCGCCGGCCAATTGGCGGAGATCATTGTCCAGCTCCTCGTCGATCCGGCGTTCGACATGGCGCTCGAAGAGAAGGACCAGCCCGAAGCCCGCCACCACCAGGGCAACGGTGAGTGACAGGGCCGCAGCCACGAGGAGCCGTAGGCGAAGCGAGCGGCGGATCATTCCAAGGGCTCGGAGACCAGATAGCCGAAGCCGCGGCGGGTCTCGATGAAATCGATCCCAAGCTTGCGCCGCAAGCGTCCGACCAGCACCTCGATCGCATTCGAGTCCCGCTCGTAGTCCTGCGCATAGAGATGCTCGGTCAGCTCGAGTTGCGGGACGACGCGCCCCGCATGGTGCATGAGGTAGGACAGCAGGCGGTATTCCTGGGGCGACAGTGCGATCGGAGTGCCGTCGACCGTCACCTTCATCTGCCGCGGGTCCAGCACGACCGGGCCGTTCTCAAGGATCGGGCCCGGCCGTCCGGCCGACCGCCGGATGATCGCCCGCAGACGCGCCAGCAATTCCTCGATCCGGAAGGGCTTCGGCAGATAATCGTCGGCACCGGCATCGATCCCGTCGACCCGTTCGGCCCAGGTGCCCCGGGCGGACAGGACCAGGATCGGCATGCCGCGTCCTGCCGCACGCCAGCGCTTCAGAATGGTCAGGCCGTCAAGTCTCGGCAATCCGAGGTCCAGGATCACGGCGTCGAATTCCTCCGTCTCGCCGCGGAACCAGGCATCTTCCCCGTCCGTCGCCCGCTCGACCGCGTACCCAGCCCGGACCAGGCTTCCCATGATGTCGCCTGCGATCCGATCCTCGTCTTCGACCAGAAGAACGCGCATCACTGCCCCTCGACCTCGACCACCTCGCCGCTGCGGGCGTCGACATCCAGCTCCACGAGTCGTCCGTCCGGAGAGATCAGCTTGATCTCATAGATCCAGCGGTCGTGTTCGGTCTCAAGCTCGATCCGCACGACATCGCCGGGGAAGCGCTGCCGTATGGACGGCAGGATGTCCTCCAGCGGTCGGATGTCGCCGCGCTCGCGCGCCGCCCGCGCGCGATCGTGATCATCGGCTGAACCGGCGGAGGGCAGCGCCAGGACGATGAGGAGACCCAGGAGAGAACGAATCGAAGTCATCGCGCGCGAGAATGCCCCTTCCAGGCTGACAACTCGCTGACAGATCCGGTCAGGGGTCGGTCAGCACCACTCCACTAGGGTCGGCATCGTAGCCGGGCGATCGCCCGGCGCCTTGCTGGAGATCAAACCATGCGCATTCTGATGACGGCCGGCCTGATGGCCCTGTGCCTCGCCGGCACGGCTCCGGCCTTCGCCGACGACGATCCCAGTTGCGGCGATACGCCCCGCGCTCAGTGGATGAGCCAGGACGCGGCCAAGGCGAAGCTGAAGGATCTGGGCTATGAGGTCCGACGGATCAAGCCGGAGAATGGTTGCTACGAGGCCTATGCCCTCGACAAGACCGGGGCGAAGGTCGAGGTCTTCCTCCACCCGGCCAGCGGCGAGGTCGTCGGCACCTCCAAGGAGGACTGATGACGGCCATCGACGACGTGGCAGCCGGCTCCAAAGTCGGGCCAGCCACAATACGGGTCTGGGATCCGGTGGTCAGGGTCTTCCACTGGTCCTTGGTCGCCGCCTTCGCCACCTCCTGGCTGACGGGGGACGAGGTGAAGAGCGTCCATCTCGCCAGCGGCTATGTCATCATCGGCCTGCTGGCGGTCCGGCTCGTCTGGGGCCTCGTCGGTACGAAGCATGCCCGCTTCTCCGATTTCGTCCATCGGCCTTCGACTGTGCTGTCCTACCTGCGCGATGTCGTGCGCCTGAAGGCGGCGCGCTATCTGGGCCACAATCCGGCGGGCGGCGCCATGATCCTGGCGCTGCTCACCGGGCTCGCGGTTGCGTGCGCGACGGGCTTCATGATGACAACCGACGCCTACTGGGGGGTCGAGTGGGTGGAGGATGTCCATGAGGCGACCGCCAACATCCTGATCATACTGGTCGGGCTGCATCTCGCCGGCGTCGCCCTGGCCAGCGTCGAGCACCGGGAAAACCTGGTGAAGGCCATGATCACCGGCTGGAAGCGGCTGTAGGCTGCCGATCACCCGCCGGGTGCCCCATCCGGCGGGTGAGCCCATCCAGACCCGGTCGCAATGCCAAGTGGTGCTTTCAGGTTGAACTTGGTGAGTCGGCGCCGGATCGTGACCCTCCAGTGTAATGCGCACTCCAGAACTTACCGCGCCGATGGGGGTCGAGCCCCCGGCCAATTCACCAGTCCCTCAGTTTGCTTCAGAGGTGGCGGGCGCGGCGACCGCATCTGGCACTCTGGTCGGACGGGCTGGTGGTCATGATCCCAAACCAAAGTGTAGGCCGGCGCAACGAATCGAGTATCGCGAAAGGCCTTGGTGCGATGGCGCTGCCGGCCGCTCCGACCATAGCCTCTTGGCAACCGGAGATCGCGTGTGCGCCGGAAGGAATGACGCAGCGGTCGCAACAGGCCGCGCGAAACTCGATCTCGTACAGGACATTCAGCTTCACCATGCCTGATCGCCCCTTCAAGAGCAGGGTCACGTCATGCGTCTGGATTTCGTCACGGCGGCGTTGATGGGCGAGGGCAAGACCCTCCGGGCGTGGATCCCCTTCCTCGCTTCCGCCGTCCTGACCTCCGGACTCGCAATGGAGTCGCCGGCTTTCGCGCAGGCGATACCGACGTCGGTTCCCGGCCAGGCCCCCGCCAGCGAGCCGACGACGCAATCGAGTATTGGCCTGTGGGATCGCGACACTCTGCTGGGAGATCTGGGGAGCGCCCGTGCAACCTTGGCGGACATCGGAATTGAGCTGAAGGCGCAGGAGACGAGCGAGGTCCTCGGCAACGTCACCGGCGGAGTCCGCCGGGGAGTGATCTATGAGGGTGCGACCCTGGCGACGCTCTCTGTCGACACGCAGAAATTCCTAGGATTCGGAGGCGGCACGTTCAGCGTCAGCGGCTTCCAGATCCATGGCAAAGGACTGAGCTCAGCCAATCTGGACAACCTGAACGTCGTCAGCGGCATTGAGGCGAAGCCTTCCACGCGTCTGTTCGAACTCTGGTACGAGCAGTCGATCCTCAATGGCGGGGTATCAGTCCGCGTCGGTCAGCAGGCAGCGGACCAGGAGTTCGCCGTCAGCCAGTACGGGGCGCTGTTCGTCAATTCCGGCTTCGGTTGGGCGACGCTGACCGCGATCGACCTGCCGTCCGGAGGACCGGCCTATCCCTTCGCGACGCCGGGTGTTCGGGTCAAAGTGCAACCGACGGACGATCTGGCGCTGCTGGTTGGCCTCTACAATGGCGATCCCGACGACAATGGCTCGGGCACCTCGTTTCGCGTCGACAAGGGTGCCTTTCTGATCGGAGAGCTCCAATATTCGCTCAACAGCTCCGAGACTGATACGGGCCTGCCGGGCACTTACAAGGTCGGCGCCTGGTATAATTCAAACTCATTTCCAGATCAGCGCTTCGGAAGCGACGGTCTGTCGCTGGCCAATCCTGTGAGCAACGGTATGCCGCTACTCCATCGCGGAGATTGGGGACTCTATGCTCTCGTCGATCAGATGATCTATCGGGTGCCCGGGACGAAGGACCAGGGCCTCGGACTGTTCGGGCGCATCATGGCGGCGCCGGGCGACCGGAACCAGATCGGTTTCTATGTCAACGCTGGGGCGAGCTACAAGGGGGCAATCCCGGGCCGCCCCGATGACACGGCCGGCGTCGGCGTCATCTACTCGCGAGTCAGCAACACGGCGAGCAATCTCGACGTGGACACCGCTGCCTTTTCCGGTGCGCCGCGCCGGATCCGCGATGCCGAGACGGTGCTTGAGGTGACCTACCAGACTCAGATCACGCCGTGGTGGACATTGCAGCCGGACTTCCAATACGTCTTCAAGCCAGCGGGCGGTATTCCCGATCCTAGCCGCCCGTCAGAGGTGATAGGAGATGCTGCCGTTCTCGGTCTGCGCGCGACGATCACCTTCTGAAGACCCATCCGCATCCCGAGAGCCGACAGACCTCCGGGCGTTCAACTCGCAACGGACACCGTCAAGGCTGCAGACCAGCGTGTTCATTCGACACCTGATGCGCTGGAGGCTGTGCAACCGCTTTCGCCAGGTGGCCGCAGCGCGACAGCGTCTGCCATACCGAGATGGCGGCGTGGGAAGTGACTCTCTCCGCTGTCTGGTATCCCCGGCGGCGGCTCTATCTCCGAACCAGCCCCGGGGCGGCACACATTGGTTCAGGGGCCGAACGCTCTGCCTTGTTGGCCGGTTTCATCTTGATCTCGTTCACGAGACCGATGACGCCCCAGATGCGTCTCGCAGCTCCTTCGGCTTGATAGCGCTCGAGCTGACTTCGGGCAGAGCCCGACAGCGTCACGACCCCTCGCTGCACCGCGACCGATATATCGGCTGCGTCGAACCGGCGATCGGATTGGAGTGCCTGCTCGACGTGATACTTGATCTCGCTGTCGGACTTCATCCCGCTTCTCCGAACGTGGTTGGCACGTCGATCTCCGACTCTTGAACGATGACGCAGGTGCACGGCGCGAGCTGGGCCACCTTGTGGCTCACGCTTCCCAGAAGCAGGCCCTGCAGGTCGCCTCGGCCCCGACACCCGATCACGATAAGGCCGGCGCCGCGATCCCTCGCCGTCTCGACAATCCGGCGGGGGGGATCCCCCTCGGCCACCATGCTCTGGACGGTCGGCGCGCCGCACTCTCGTGCATAGCGAGCGCCCTCCTCGGCAATGCGGTGGGCCGCACGTGGAGCATGTCGGCTTCGGTAACCCGGATATGCTCGACGCGTTCGAGTCCCGCGAGACCCTCGGGCATAAGCTCGCTGCCATGGGTCTTTTGGACATGCATCATCAAAAGCTCTCCGAGCTTCTTCCGGGCAAGCTCCGCTGCAAACTCAGTGGCCTTTTGGGCGGCCTCCGACCCGTCCGTGGCGCACAAGATCAGATAGCGCTTCATCGCCTTCGACCTCTGGAACATTGCCGTCGCATTCCAGGGCGATCGGCTGCAAATGACATTGATCCAAGTCAACAGTCGATACCGGACCTCCGCCGTCTGTCACTTCCCAGGAGGCACCGATTGGAGGGAGATCAATGCGCGATCGTGGCGGGCGCCGCCAAATCGCAAGACCGGAATGTCCGGCATTGGTGAGCGACCGGTCATTGTCCGCAGCGCCAAATTCGGCCTGAACGGCTCCACCGCGGATTCGGTCTGCGTCGCGCCGACGATGTCGGCCTCAATGCTCGAGGCGCTCCAAAACGGCCACATTGAGCAGGCTCGTGCTGCCCATGTCGCCAAGCACAGCCGCATCAGCCTGTGCCTGGGCTTGACCGACAAATCGTAGTCTCGCGGTAGAGTACAGGAACCCGGAGTTGCAGCTGTCCCGGCACGTGATGTATCCGACCCAGGCCGGCGACGTCATCGTGGTCGGCGCGCGGCGATCTCGGCAGCGGCATCTTCGGCGAGATGATGCTGACCTTTTTCGCCAGGCGCGGTGGCGTGGGCGTCGTGGTCGACGGCTGCATCCGGGATTCGGCCGCAGCCGCCGAGCTTGACCTCGGCATCTGGGTTCGCGACGTGACCCCGAACTACCATGCCCAGACCAACATCGTCCCGTTCGCGGTGAACGTCCCGGTCGCCTGCTCGAACGTGCTGGTCATCCCCAGCGACATCATCGTGGCCGACGATGACGGCGTGGTCGTCGTGCCGATCGGGCTGGCATCGAAGCTCGTCGAGATCGCCGGCCCAGCATACAGAATGGGAGGAGTTCACCCGTATTCGTCTGTCGGAGGGTGGTGACCTCCGGAAATACTGCCCGCTGACCGAGGAGGTCGAGGCGGAGTACCGCGCTTGGCGCGACGCGCGGCGACGCTGACGCTCCCTGGCCCTCGGCGAGCCAACGGGGACCGGTTCGAGCGGCGGACCGACGCCGCGGGCGGGTGGCGGTCGCAGCCGGGTCCCACGCATCCCATGCCGCATGCTCGGCGACCGGTGTGGCCGAGGGGGGCCGCCCTGGCCCGGCGATCCGGTCTCTCATGCTGCCGGGAGGCGCCTTTCCACAATTCGCGCCAGGAGGCTCGCGCCGACCGGCAGGATGCCGTCATCCAGCACGAAGCCAGGATTGTGAACCGGCACCGAACCCGCATGGCCGATGGTGCAGTAGACACCCGGCGTCGCGTGCAGCATGTCCGCAAAATCCTCGCTGCCCATCACCGGCGCCGTCTTCAGATAGACCTGATCTGGTCCGACGATATCGCGAGCCGCCTCGATATAGCCCTCCACCAGATCCTCGGTGTTCACCAGGACATCGAACACGTTGCGGATTTCGCATTCGATCTCGACCTCGAAGGCGGCGGCGGTGCCCTCAGCGATGGCGTGCATCCGCCGGCGCACGAGTTCATTGACCTCGCGGTCCAGGAACCGGACTGTGCCGGAGACGACCGCTTCCTCCGGCACGATGTTGTAGGCACTGCCGGCATGGATCTGTGTGACCGAAAGCACGGCCTGCTTGAGCGGGCTGATGTTGCGGCTGACGACCGACTGCAGCGACTGAACCAACGTCGTGGCGACGATGATCGGGTCGCGCGAATGCTCGGGCATGGCGCCGTGACTGCCGCGCCCGCGAATCCGGAAGTCGAAGAAATCGGCGCCCGCCATCGCCGGTCCCGGCTTGACGCCGATGCGATAGGGCTCGTCGTCGGGCGCGTTGTGGAGCCCGTAGATTTCATCGCAGGGGAAGCGCCGGAACAGCCCGTCGGCCAGCATAGCGCGGGCGCCGCCGCAGCCTTCCTCGCCGGGCTGGAAGATCAGGACGGCAGTGCCGGCGAAGTCGCGGGTCTCGGCCAGGTAGCGCGCGGCCCCCAGCAGCATCGTCGTGTGGCCGTCATGGCCGCAGCCATGGAAGCGCCCCGGGATCTTCGAGGCGTAGGCAAGATTGGTGTGCTCCTCCATCGGCAGGGCGTCCATGTCGGCCCGCAGCCCGATGGTGCGGCCGGGACCGCGGCGCCCTTCGATCACACCGACGACCCCGGTCTTCCCGAGGCCGCGATGCACCTCGATGCCCCAAGCCTCCAGCTTCCCGACGACGATGCCGGAAGTGCGGACCTCCTCGAAGCCGAGCTCCGGATGCTGGTGCAGATCCCGCCGGATGGCGGTCAGTTCGTCCTTGTAGCTGTCGATGCGATCGATGACGGGCATGGCCGGACCCTTGCGGATAGCGGTGACGGAGGGGTGAGCGGATGTGGCCTGCGCCCCGCCGTGCTGACGGGACGGGATGCGCCCCGACCTAGGCGGTCGTTTCGTAGGAGACGGCGAGGTCCTTCGGGTCTGCGACCAGCTCGCTGCCGCCGATGAACAGGCGGTCGGCGGTGCCCGAAGCATCGACGCTGCGCTCCACATCCTCTCCATGGCTGGCGAAGCCGTTGGCGAGGCTGACGCGGCCGCGATCGGGCCCGGTGATCTCGATCTCGGTGGCGTCCGCGAAGGGCTTGAACCCTGCTGGATCGGCAGCCAGGACCAGATCGCCCATCGGCACGAGATCCACGACGCGCCAGAGATTCCACCAGCGCCCGGCCCAGTCCGCGACTCCGGCCGACGGGGCTCCGCGGCTGGCGAATTGGTGCAGGATCGAGACCATCCCATCCAGCCAGACATTGGCGGGGCCGTCGATGGCGTTGGTGACGACGGAGAGGCCGATGCCCCAGTCCGGCACCATCGCCGAGCGGCTGATGAAGCCGGGGAAGGAGCCGCCATGGCCGACCAGCGCATGGCCGTCGACCTCGCCGATCATGGTGCCCAACCCGTAGTGGCGGAACTCCGCCTGTTGCGGCACCTCCCGGTGGCGCCGGGTCATCTCCCGCCGGCTGGCGACAGAGAGCACGCTCGACCCGGCCGCCGGGTCGAGGCTGGCGAAGAAGCGGGCGAGGTCCCCGGCCGTGCTGACGAAGCCGGTCGCCGCGGCAAGGGCGAAGGTGGGCTGGTCGCCGGTGATCGCGCCCCGGCCGAAGGGGATGCGACCGCTATGCCCCGCCGCCATGGGTGTGCCGACGCCGAGCGGCATGTCGGGGGCGGTATTCGCCAGCTCCGCGGCCCCGACGACCTCGCGCGCGATCCAGCGCGTGTAGGGTTCGCCGGTGATCGCCTCGATGGCGAGGCCCAGAACACCGAAGCCGAGGTTGGAGTATTTGAAGCGGCTGTTGGCGTCGATGGCGAGGGGACGCGCCAGCTCGCCACGAAGCGCCGCGTCATCGAAGAAGGGGGCGCGGACCTGCCAGTGCGGGGACCGGGTCCCGTCGCGCATCATCCCGGCGGCATGGGAGAGCAGCTGGGCGATGGTCGTCTCGGCCACCAGCGGATGCAGGCCCGGCACATGGGTACCGATCCTGTCGTCCAGATGGAGGCGGCCGGCCTCGTGCAGCTTCATGATCCCGACTGCCGTGAAGGTCTTGGAATGCGAGGCGACGCGAAAGCGATGGGCCGCCGTCAGCGCCTCGCCGGTCCTGAGGTCGGCGACGCCGAAGGCGCGTTCCCACACGACCTCTCCGCCTTTCGCGACCGCGACGACACAGCCGGGCTGCTCGGCCGCCTTCACCTGATAGTCCATCCACCGGCCGGCATAGGCGAGCGCGTCATCGAGCCATTCGGTCATGAGGCTGTCTTTCGTTCGTGATTTCGGGAGTGTCGTTCAGCCGCCTGCCATGGCGGATATCGGTATGGCCGCGCCCTCCGCCGCCCAGCAGGCGACGGCATGCCCGGCATCGACTCCGGCCAGTGCCGGCTCGTGCTCGGCGCAGCGGGGGGTGGCGATCGGGCAGCGGTTGCGGAAGCGGCAGCCGCTAGGCAGGCGGGCGGGATCGGGCGGGTCGCCGAGCCGAGGCACCGGATCATCGCGGCGGGCGACGTCGATCGACGGTACGGCGGCGAGCAGCGCCTTGGTGTAGGGGTGGCGAGGAGCCCGGAACAGCTGCTTCGCAGGAGCCGTCTCAACGATGCGGCCGTAGTACATGACAGCGACGCGGTCGGCGATGTACTCGACCACGGCGAGGTTGTGGGACACGAAGAGCAAAGCCAGTTCGAACTCGGCCCGCAGGTCGCGCAGCAGGTTCAGGATCTGCGCCTGCACGGACACGTCGAGCGCCGAGACCGGCTCGTCGCAGACGATGAGGCTGGGCTTCAGGATCAGGGCGCGGGCGATGCCGATCCGCTGCAGCTGGCCGCCCGAGAGCTCGTGCGGGTAGCGGAAGCGGTGCTCGGGCCTCAGCCCCACCTTGCGGAAGATGTCGGCTACGGCCTCGTCGCGGTCCTGCCGATCCAGCATCTGCTGGACGTCGAGCGCCATCCGTACCGAGGCGCCGACCGTGCGGCGCGGATCGAAGCAGGTCCTGGGATTCTGGAAGATGAACTGGGCGAAGCGCCGCTGCCGCTTGAGCTGGTCCGGCGGCAGGGCGAAGAGGTCCTGGTTGCGGAACAGGACCGTGCCCGCGCTGGGCCGCTGGAGAGCGATCACCGTCCGGCCCAGCGTGCTCTTGCCGCAGCCGGATTCCCCGACCAGCCCCAGCGTCTCGCCGCGGGCCAGCGTCAGGCTCACGCCGTCGACGGCGTTGATGGTCCCGACAACGCCGCCGAACAGGCCTTTCCGGACCGGATAGCGGACATGCAGGCCTTCGACCTGGAGGAGGGGGGGAATGCTCACGATCTAGCCCCCGTCGCGTCCGGCGCTGCCCAGCAACGCAGGCGGTGGTCCGGGCGCACCGTGGCGAGCGGCGGCATCTCCTCGAGGCAACGTGCGAGGGCGAGGCTGGCCCGGCGTCCGCAGCGCGGCGCGAAGGCGCAGCCCGGCGCGGCGCGGCTGAGATCCGGGATTCCGCCCGGAATGTCCTGCAGCCGCTCGCCGCCCGACTGCCCGAGCCGCGGCGCGGCGCGCAGCAGGCCACGTGCATAGGGATGGCCCGGGTCGTCCAACATCGTGGCCACGGGGCCATCCTCCACGATCCGCCCGGCATACATGACCGCCACCCGGTCGGCGAGCCGCGCGACGACGCCGAGGTCGTGCGTGACCAGGAGAAGCGAGGTGCCGGCATGACGGCAGCTGTCGCGCAGCAACTCCAGGATCTGTGCCTGGATGGTCACGTCCAGCGCCGTCGTCGGCTCGTCGGCGATCAGAAGCCGCGGCCTGAGCGCCAGCGCGATCGCGATCATGACGCGCTGGGCCTGGCCGCCCGAAAGCTGGTGCGGGTAGGCGAGCGCCTTCTCCTCCGGCGCCGGGATGCCGACCGAGCGGAGGAGGGAGACGGCGCCGTCCCATGCGGCCCTCCGGGTCAGCCGCTCCTGCTGGCGCAGCGGCTCGGCGACCTGCCAGCCGATGCGGCGAACCGGGTTCAGGCAGCCCTGGGGCTGTTGGAAGATGATGCCGATATCGCGTCCGCGCCAGCGGCCGAGGTCGCGGGCCGACATGGCAAGCACGTCGCGCCCGTCGAACAGGATCTGCCCTCCAGCGATCCGGCCGGGCGTCTGGATGAGCCTCAGGATGGACAGGGCCAGCACGGATTTGCCGGAGCCGGACTCGCCGACCAGCCCGACGATCTCACCGGGCGCGATCCGCAGGTCCACGCCCTGCACGGCGTTGACGGTGCCAGGCCCGAAGCCGAACTGGGTGCGCAGGTCGCGGATTTCGAGAAGCGGCGGCCCGTGGCGGGGCGAAGGCAGGATCGTCGTCATAGCCTCAACTCCGCGGGTCCAGCACGTCTCGCAGCCCATTGCCCAGGATGTTCATGCCGAAGATCGAGATGAACAGCGCCGTGCCGGGGGCCGCCACGGCCCACCAGGCGGAAAACAGGTAGGTACGGGAATTGACAAGCATGGCGCCCCATTCTGGGGCCGGCGGCTGGGTGCCAAGGCCGGCGAAGGACAAGGCGGAGGCGAGCAGCGCCGCCAGCGGCGTCGCGAAGGAGAGATAGACGATCAGCGGCGACAGCACGTTCGGCAGTACGGTGCGGAAGAGGATCTCCGCTTCGCTTGCGCCCAGGGCCCGGACGCTGACGACATAGTCCTCGGCCTTGATCGTGAGCACGGCGCTGCGCACCAGCCGGGCGTAACCAGGGATGCCGGCGATGCCAACCGCCGCCATTCCGGTCCAAAGGCTCGGACCGAGGATGGCGACCACCACCAGCACCATCAGGATGTAGGGGAAGGCGAGGAGTATATCGATCATCCGCATGATGATGCCGTCGGTCAGCGACGACCCCGCGCCAGCGATAAGGCCGAGGACTGTGCCGATGGAGGCGGAGATCGATGCCGTGACGGCGCAGATCAGAAGGAAGTATCGCGTGCCGTGGATGATCCGGCTCAGGAGGTCGCGGCCGACCTCGTCGGTGCCGAGCCAATGCAGCGCTCCCGGGGGCATCAGGCGCTGGGCCGGGTTGATCTTGAACGGGTCGTAGGGCGCGATCAGCGGGGCGAAGGCCGCGAGCAGGACCAGGATGAGCAGCACCGTGCTGCCGGCCACGGCCGAGCGATTGCGGAGGAGCCGCCCGAGCAGCTGCCGCCAGCGCGGCACGGCCTCGAACACCGGTTCCTCGAGAAGCGCCTCGCTCACGACACGAGCTCCACACGGGGATCGAGCCAGGCGTAGAGGATGTCGGCGACGAGGTTGATCACCAGGTAGGTGACCGCGCTGATCAGGATGATCGCCTGCGTCAGCGCGAAATCCCGCCACTGGATGGCGTTGACCGCCAGCTCGCCGATGCCGTGCCAGCTGAAGATCGTCTCGACGATGAAGGCGCCACCCAGGAGGTTGCCGATCTGCAGCCCCACGACCGTCAGCACCACGATCAGGGCATTCGGCAGGGCGTGGCACAGGATCAGCGCGATCTCGCTGGCCCCCCGCGCCCGCGCTGCCTGGATATAGTCCCGCCTGAGCACGTCGATCATGCTGCTTCGCGCCACCCGCGACAGCGGGGCCGCCTCGATCAGGCCGAGCGCGACGGCGGGCAGCACGATCGCCAGCGGACCGTGGGGGACCACCGGCAGGATCCTGAGCCAGACCGAGCAGAGGAGGATCAGAAGCAGCCCGAAGAAGAAGGCCGGCATCGAGATGCCGAACAGCCCGATCGTCGTCGCTGTTACGTCCAACCAGGTATTGCGCCGGGCGGCGGCGAGGATCCCGGTCGCGAGGCCGACCACCAGCGCAATCGCGAGCGCCGCGCCGGTGAGCAGGATGGTGTTGACGTAACGGTAGCCGATCTCGTCGATGACCGGTTTGCGCAGACGGATCGACTCTCCCAGATCACCATGCGCGAGGTCACCGACATAGAGAAGGAACTGCTCGTACCAGGGCAGGTCCAGGTGATACTTCGCCCGCAGCGCGGCGATGGCCTGCGCCGCATCCTGTTCCGAAAGCTGGCCCTGATATATCGCCGTCGCGGCGTCGGTCGGGATCAGGGCCTTCATCAGGAAGGTGATCAGCATGATGCCGATGACCACCGGGACCAGTAGCAGCAGGCGTTTCAGGACATACCGGCCCATCGCGCTCTAGTCCGCGACCTTGAGGTCCGTGGCGTAGATATAGCCGAGATAGTCGAGGCGGTAGCCCTGTAGCGCGGCCCGTGTCACCGTCATCGGCCAGTCGGTGAGCAGCGGCAGGATCATCCGGTCTTCCAGTATCGCCTTCTGCGCGTCGCTGACGAACTGCATGCGCCTCGCCGGATCGAGGGCAGTGTCGGCGGCGTCCAGTGCATCGTCGATCGCCGGGTTCGGCGGCAGCAGCTGGCGATGGCCGGGCGACCGGAACAGTTGCGACATGACGCTGGGGTCGGACCATGTCCAGCGGTTGAGGTCCATGTCCCAATTCGGTTTCAGCAGGCTGGGATAGAAGGTGCCCCAATCCGCCGTCCCGACATCGACCTGGATGCCGATATCGCCGAGATTGGCCTGGATGACTGCGAGTGCCCGTTCCGTCGTGCTGTCAGCATAGCTGCGGATGGTGAACTTGGCCTGCGAGCCGTCCTTCGCGCGCACCCCGCCATCGTCCTTCCAGCCGGCGGTGTCGAGCAGGGCCTTGGCCTTGTCCGGGTCGTAGGGGGTGCCGAATTTCTGCGCAATGGCGTCGTCATAGCCCGGGATGCCGCGCGACAGCGGCCCGAGCGCGATCGTGCCGTTGCCGCCGAAGGCGGCCGCCAGGACGGACTCGCGGTCGACCGCGTGGCTGATCGCATCGCGGAAGGCCTTATCGCTGAACGGGGGCTTCTTGTAGTCGAACTCCATGAACATGAGGTTCTTGGCGTTCTTGTCGTTGATGACCTTGAATTGCGGATCGTCGGCGAGGGGCCGGACCGCATCCGCCGTCAGCTGGGCGGCGTCGATCTCACCTGTCTGCAGGGCCGATGTCACCACCCCCTCCTCGGCCATGACGTTGAGCACCACCCGGTCGAGATAGGGCAGGCCCTGATTGGCCGCATCCGGGCGGTACTGCTTGAAATTCGGGTTGCGGATCAACTCGATGCGCGTGCCGGGGGTCCAGCTGTCGAACATGAACGGCCCGGTCCCGACCGGATGTCGGGCATAGGCCTGCCCTGCCGCCTTCACCGCGGTCGGAGAGTTGAAGCCGAAATAGGATTGGCCCAGCAGATTGATGAAGGGGGCGAAGGGTCTGGCGAAGTGGAAGACGACGGTGCTGTCGTCCGGAGCGTCGACCTTCTCCAAGGGCCCGACGATGCCCTTGGAAGGAGAGGCGCTGTTCGGATCGAGGATCGTGTCGAAATGGAACTTCACGGCCGCTGCATCGAACGGCGTGCCGTCGTGGAAGGCCTTGCCGCCCTTGAGCTTGAAGGTGATCGTGCGTCCGTCAGCGTCCGCCTGCCAGGATTCGGCGAGCCAGGGCCGGGCCTGCCCCTTCTCGTCGAGATAGACCAGCGCCTCCAGCAGGTAGTTGCCGAGTACGCTGCTCACGGCCAGGGAAATGCTCTGCACATTATAGAGGCCTTCCGGATCGATAATCAGGCGGAACCGTGCCACCTGCTCGGCTTGGGCGAAGGACGATCCCGGCCTTCCCAGCGCGAGGGCGCCGACGGAGGCCACAGAGGCGAGCGCGAATTGCCGACGGTTCAGCACCGGAATCTCCCTGTTCGCTATGGAAAGAGTGATTGTGCGGCCGCCATTGGGCAGGTGAAGAGTGCGGCCTATAATCCGAATGATTACTCGGATTAAGATGGTGCGCAAGAGCCGGCGACGGGCCTATGCGATTTTGGATGCAATTTTCTTGCCAAAGAGGGATGAGGATGGCTGGAAAGGAGAGTCCCATGCCCGGAAAGTTGAGTGCGGCGGCGAAGCGCCGGCCGGTCCAGACCCGATCGCGTAGGATCAAGGCGGTGATCATGGAGGCTGCGCACGACGTCATGCGTGAACGGGGCATCCGGGCGATCACGACCAATGCCATCGCGGAGCATGCGGGGATTAAGATCGGCTCGATCTACGACTACTTCCCCAACAAGGAAGCGATCATCGCCGAGATCTACGAGGGAAAGCTGGCCCAGGTGCGCAGTTTCCTCGAAGCGGGGTCGGAGAATATCGAATGGGAGGGCTGGCAGGCCCAGCTTGCCGGTCTCATTCGCGAGACCTGGACCTACCAGCTCGGCATCGGCCTCGACCGCACCATCGTCGACGCGTCCTACTACTATGAAGACCTGCTCCGGATCGCCCGTGCGCATTCGCAGTTGTTTGCGTCGAACTACGTGCGTCTCCTTCGCCGGCTGGGCTCGGGTTGGGATGACGAGCGGCTCTTCGACCTCGGCATCAGCATCTACACCCTGGTCAACGCGACATGGAGCTATTGGCGGCTGACCGAAACCAGCGACCCGGTCGCAATTGAGAGGCAGATCATGCTGACGATCCGTCTTATCGAGCCAGCACTAGATCGCGCATCCTAGTTGCGATCAGCAGACGATGCTGACTGCCGAGATCTGAAGAAGGCGTCGATCGGCTCGTGGCGCAAGCCACGGCCGGTCGACGCCGGGCGCCGGTTGTCGGTCACGTGCGCCCGAGACATAAAGACATATTGCACGCGAGTGTTCCGTCCCGGCTGAAGGCCAACGCATCGGCGCAGTCTAGGCCGCCACCCATCGATCAACCTAACGCGCGCCTCACTGGTCCGGCAGTATCGCAATCGCCGCTGTTCCTTGCACAGCGGAAGATCTCAAGACACTCCCGGCCCGCACCCAGGTTACCCGCCATGACTGCGTCGAGGGCTGGAGTGCCATCGGCAAGTGGACGGGCATTCCGCTTGGGGCCCTGTTGAGTTCCGTCGGACTCAAGCCCTCAGCGCGATTTGCCGTCCTCCACTGTGCCGATGAGCTGGAGCGGAGGGCTTGTCACGTTGGGACAATTCTCACCGATTTCCGGCTTCGGAGCGGCCACGGTTGCACCCGTAAGGCATTGAGATCTCATATGCCGGTCACTGGCCGGATTCCGGAATCGGGCGTTAGAACCGGTCAATGTGACAATCCCCGGAAGATTGCGGCCGCAAAGGCATAGAACCGAACAGGGAGCGGCAGCCCGGGGGCGGCCGCTCCCTGCCGTCGCGAGCGGACGGCGACGGGATTTCCGGATCGTCCCCGAATCCGACAAAAGACGCGGTGGCGACACCGCGTCTCTCCGCTGACCGCTTCGGCTCGGCGCCGACGATTGCGGGTCCCATTGGCTGTGATGCAGCGCCAGGTCGTGCGCCCTCAGTACCGCACGAAATCCGGCCCTTGCCGTGCCGATTGGCGTCCGGATCCTTCGCCGATTTACATGCCGGGTGCACCAATGCCCAGCATCTGGACGACGCGGATGCCGGTCATGCAGTCGAGAAGGTGGAAACGGAGGAGAGCCGTAAGGTCGCCGCGCGGATTTGCGTACCGCGCCGGGAAGGACCGGCTGGCGAGCCATAGCTGTGCACTGAGATGCGAAGTCGATCCATCTGGATCGCTCGCGGGAGCGGGCAGCGCCAGAAACAAAATAACTCTCAACCGTTCGATCAGATCTTTCTTTAAAATATGCATACTGTGTTATTGACGGAGACATATGACAGAATACGATTGTATGAAAGATAATGGTGATTTGAGGAAGCAGATAATTTATCTAAAATTAGGAGGAAACCATGGCTGGTTTACTTGATGGTCTTCTCGGCGGCGTTTTTGGTGTTGTCCAGCAGGTTCTGAACGGCAATAGCGATGGCTTGCTCGGAGGGCTGGTCAGTGGGCTGACCACCGGCGTGGCCGAAGGTCAAGAGGCCGGAGAGCAGGGGCTCCTCGGTGTCGCCGGCGGCGCTGTGGGCGGCGTGGTTGGCGTTGCCGTTGGCGCAGTCGACAACCTTGGCAGCGCGGTGGGCGAGATTCCCATAATCGGCTCGCTGGTCGGAGGACTCGTACACACGGTGACGGGTCTGGTGAATGGCGTCCTCGATACTGCCGTCGGATTGGTCGATGGCCTTGTTGCAGTCACTGACGTCATCGACCTCGGGCCGGTCGGTCACCTGCTGAACGGCGACAGCGGCGGACTTGTGGGCGGGCTGACGGCTGGGCTGGAGATCGGCCTGGAGTATGGTAACGAAGTCAGTGCCCAGGGTGTTCTCGGCAGCGTCGGCGGCACAGTCGGCGGCCTCCTAGGTCTCATCAACGGCACCATCGTCAACCTCGATGAGGTGTTTGGTGCAGGTGAAGCAGCGTCGGGCTCCGCGGATTACATGCTGTAACGCATTGAGAACGGGCCGGTCATCCGTTTGGGTGGCCGGCCCTGCGACCTGCATTGGCCGTGCTGGACGTGAGCGCACTGTAGAAGATTCACCGCCCGCGACAGTCGGAGCTTCGGCCGGATTGGTATGCGTCAGGAGCCGAGCCACATCTGCTGAAGCTCTACCCGTGAGATGAATGTGCCATCGCCGCGCTGAATATGAAGAATGTGCTTCCCAGACCTCTCGATTGCGTGTGCTGCCCGAACGGCGTCGGTGTCGGTGTCTCGCTCGGTTGACCGCAACGGCTGCTGTGGTTGGTGGAGGCGGTCGAACCCGCGACCCGAGTACCATATAATAAGGGCGTCATTTATTCTCGATCCTGAATCGAGTCTCTATTGCCCGGCTCAAGTGCCTTCCGGGCGGCTCCTGTCGGGCGCCGCGGTGTCCTGCCATGGCTCAGTGCGTAGAAGTAACTGTGAGTGAATACACGCACTGCACTCGAAAGGTTTCCCGTGACAGATTGGCGATCTGAGATTCTTGTGACAAGATCATTCAACGTGAGACCTTCACGCTTGAGAATCTCATCAAGAGCCTCCCAAAATGCCTCTTCCAATCGTAAGCTCGATCGCGCCCCACCGATTAATACGTTGCGGGTTCTTGACGTCGGAACGGATTGATTGCGGGAGAAATAGACGGTGCTGTCGCGATTGTCATTCGATCCCTTCATTTCGATCTCGCCGAAATTCGTGATGCGAAACGGAGTAAATGCCTGACATTTGGAGAGATAATGATCAGATTATACCATTAGATTTTATTCCTGTCACTGCGCCGGGCGGTTGGGGCATGCGTTGATTGATCTGTGAATAGGCGCCGGGCCGGGACCCCTGAGTATCGCGCGAAATCAGTTACTTATCGCACCGATCGGAACCGGGACCCCATGCCGATTAACACCCAAGCCACTGGGATGCGAGGGCACGCTGCATCGATTCCGAAATCCGCGGAGATCCTTGAGTTTGCAAGAATTGCGTTACTCCGGATCCGCTAAGCCGTTGATAATCCTGAAGGCGTTTGCAGCTTTGTGCGTTACGCCACACGATCCCGATTCCGCGCGGCGGCGCCAATGCGCGATAATGGCGTTATCGCGCGCTGGACAGGATATTGCTCACTGCTCGGGGCATGCCCATAGGACCGCCGCCCCGGGTCGCTGTCGCCGCATTCGAGCGGCGCAGCGAGGAGCCACCGCGTTTACGTGTTCCTATTTCACCAGCGTCGCGCCCACCAGCGCCAAGGTACCGATGGCCGATCCGACGAGAGCCAAATCGGTGGTGGGACGGCCTTATTGGCCGCTGTGTCGGCCGCGGTACTGAAGGGCCACGACCAGCGCTTTCGCCGGTCGCAGGAGAACGGCGCTGATTGCAACGATGAGCGCGGCGCCAATCGCAATTGGAGCCCATGCTGGCAGGTCGAATGAGAAGCTTAACCAGAGGGTCGCCGGCACGACTGTGAAGCCGAGAATGAAAATCAGGAACACGGCAGGGCCATCGCCCGAGTCGACCTTGGTCAGCTCAAGGCCGCAGACACCGCAGTGCTCGGCGACAGTGAGAAAACCCCGAAACAATGCGCCGCGGCCGCAGCGCGGACATTTGCATCCGAGGGCTGCCGCGAAGGGCGATACGGGTGGGAATCGACTCTGCATTCAAAATGCTCTTCTGAATTTGTCCAGAGGCGTCGCCAGCGAATTATAGGCGGATGCCTGGGTGAGAAGCGTCGCGGTCCGTATCGCTCAACAGAAGTCGGCCCCGGATGTAGTGATCCGCCCGATCGATGCCATGCTCGGCGCAAATCCGCATCGCCCTCACAACCTCGCCGGTGTGGGGGCGCCGCCTCCAGTTGATTGCCAGCACGTCGAGGTGGTCGTGCAACGCCACCACGGATAGCCGCTCGCCATGCAATTGAATGGCCACACGCGTCAGGCGTTCCGTCCGTTCTGTATCGTCGTCACCTCTGGTCACCGACACCTTGATATCAACCATCCGATCATCCTTCCTCTCGCTCACGACCTCCGGCTATGCACCCAGGTGGCTCCAGGCCGAGGCGTACCGGGTGCGGCCCGCGATCGTCAGCCATGCCGCTTGTCGAAATTCCCTTTAGCCGCCGGTCGTCCGAAGAGCCAGAGAACGGCTCGGACGCGGGCAACTTTGAAGCGCCGTACCACGCCATCGAACTCCGTCACCGTCACGAGCTCGTTCTCGATCAGGCGGTCCGACGGTCGCGGACCGAAGCGATCAGCAGGCTCCGATCCGGCAAGAACGCCAAGCCAGCTGGTCGCTGCGGTATGTCCGCCACGACCTGCGCCCGCCCCGCCAGATCGAGCCGGTAGACCTTGTCGCCCACGGTGTCGGACATCCACAGCGCACCATCTCTCCAGCGCGGCGCCTCGACATAGTAGAACCCCTCGGCCAGGACCACGGTGCCCAGCGGTCTCACGGCGTTGGCCTCCGGGAGCCACCACCCTCCATCAGCGTGAGCAAACCCTTGAGCAGGGTCGTCGGATCGGGCGGGCAGCCGCGGATGTGGAGATCGACCGGCAGCACATCCGCCACACTGCCGACTGTTGCATAGGAGTCCGCGAAGAGGCCGTGGCCTGCTGCGCAGTCACCGACCGCGACCACCCATTTCGGCGCTGGCGTGGCCGCATGCGTGCGCTCGAGCGCCTCGCCCATGTTTCGGGTCACTGGACCTGTCACCATCAGCACGTCCGCATGCCGTGGCGAAGCCACGAAGCGGAGGCCGAATCGTTCGAGATCGTAGACGGCGTTGTTCAAGGCATTGATTTCCAGTTCGCAGCCGTTGCAAGAACCTGCATCGACCTCGCGAATTGACAGGCTGCGCCCCAACCGCCGGCGAGCCGCCACATCGAGGCGCGCGGCCAGAACCGCGAGCTCCGGATCATCCAAGGATGGGGTGGGATCAGTGAGCGGCGGCCGAATGAGGCCCTGAAACAGGTGCCGGCGCATGGCGTCCTCAGAGATCGTGCCCCGCATAGGAGCAGTTGAAGGATTTGTTGCAGAGCGGGAAGTCGGCAACGATGTTGCCTTCGATTGCGGCCTCCAGCAGCGGCCATTGGAACCAGGATGGATCGCGCAAATGGCCGCGCAGGACCGTCCCGGTGCGATCGACACGGACCCATGCGAACACATCGCCGCGGAAACCCTCGACGAGTGCGAGGCCCTCGCCGGCTCGACGTGGGATCTCGGATCGGACCGGGCCCGCAGGCAACCGCTCGAGGATCTGGGTGATCAGGGACAGGGTCTGCTCGACCTCGCGGATGCGGATCCTGACACGGGCGTCGACGTCCCCCTCTTCCAGCACAGGGACGTCGAAGGTGAGCATGCGATAAGGCCCGCTGCCAAAAGCCTTCCGCGCGTCGAAGCATCGGCCAGACGCTCGCCCGACGAAGCCGCCGACTCCGAATTGGCGTGCCAGGGCGGGGGTGACGACACCGGTTGCGACGGTGCGATCCTGCAACGAGGCGGTGTTGTCGTAGAGCTCGACCAGGGGCGGGAAGTGCAGCCGGATCTCATCGACGAGCGCGGCAAGCGCCTCGATCCCGTCACTGTCGGGGTCAAAACCGACGCCGCCCGGCACGACCCGATCCATCATCAGGCGGTGTCCGAAGGCCCTGCCGGCGGCGCGCAGCACGCGTTCGCGCAGCACGCCGCAATGCGCGTGCATCAACGCAAACGCAGCGTCGTTGCAGATGGCGCCGATGTCGCCGAGATGGTTGGCAAGACGCTCCAGCTCGAGCATCAGGGCGCGCAGCCAGGCGGCGCGGAACGGGATTCTCACGTCGAGAGCCGCTTCGACCGCCCGGGCAAAGGCGCTCGCGTAGGCGACGGTGCTGTCTCCGGAGGCCCGCCCTGCCAGCCGGGCGGCGTGGTCGATGTCGGCGCCGGCCATCAGCCCTTCGAGGCCACGATGGACATAACCTAGGCGGGCTTCGAGCCGGACCACGGTTTCGCCGTTCGCCGTAAACCGGAAATGTCCAGGTTCGATGATACCGGCATGCACCGGGCCGACCGGGATCTGATGCAGGCTCTCGCCCTCGACCGGCAGGAACGGGTAGGGCTCGGCGCCGAGGGCGGGTCGCCGGTCGCCGAGCGGCTGGTGCAGACCCCAGCGGCCATGGTCGAGCCACGGCCGGGCGTCCGGCATGCCGGTGGGTTCCAGGCCGAACAGGTCCCAGACCGCTCGCTCCAGCCGGATCGCCGGCGGATGACGCCGGCCGACCGATGGGAAGCGACCGTCCGGGCATTCCAGGCTGATGACGGCAAGATCGGAAGCCGGTTCATCGAGCACTGCCATATGGACGACGCCTTGTTCGCCCCAGAGCCCGAGCAGCGTCCACGCCCCCTCCGCCAGGTGCTCTGTGACGGCCTCCCACAGCTCCGTATCGACGACGGCTCGCATCCAAGACGGATCTGCCTCGATTCTGTCCCTCGCAAGAATGACGTCGGCCAGCGTAGGCATGCTTCCTATCTCCTTCAGCCCAGCAGGCCGGCGACGTGCTGGAACCAGGCCGTCAGCGGCGGCGGCAGATAGACGCCTGCGGCCAGGACCAACCCGAGATGTCCGAGCATCGGCACTGTCGACGCCTGGATCGGCGCCGACGATCCGGTCGGTTCGCCGAAGGCGAGCCCCTGGACGCGCAGCAAGAGCGCCCCGAAGGCGACGAGAAGGCCGAGGACGAGAGGCACCGCCAGCAGCGGTTCGCGGGCGAAGGTCGAGCTGACGACCAGGAACTCGCTCATGAACACGCCGAGCGGCGGCAGCCCGGCGATCGCCACGACGCCGGTGACCAGCCCCCAGCCGAGCACCGGATGGCTTTCGGTCAGGCCGCGGATGTCGGCGATCTTCTGCGTGCCCTTGACCTGGGCGATGTGGCCCACGGCGAAGAAGATCGCCGATTTGGTCAGGCTATGCATCGTCATGTGCAGGAGACCGGCGAAGTTCGCGAGCGGCCCGCCCATCCCGAAGGCGAAGGTGATGATGCCCATATGTTCTATCGAGCTGTAGGCGAACAGCCGCTTGATGTCGCGTCGCCGGTACAGCATGAGGCCGGCGAAGAGCAGCGAAGTCAGGCCCATCACCGCCATCAGCGGCCCGGGCGCGATCGCCGTCGGATGGGCGGCCAGCAGCATCTTGAAGCGCAGCACGGCGTAGAGCGCTACGTTGAGCAGCAGGCCCGACAGCACAGCGGAGATCGGCGTCGGGCCCTCGGCGTGGGCGTCGGGCAGCCAGGCGTGCAGCGGCGCGAGGCCGACCTTGGTGCCGTAGCCGAGCAGCAGGAAGATGAAGGCGAGGTTCAGCAGCGCCGGGTCGAAGGCGGCGACGTGGTCGATCAGCACGGTCCAGACCATGCCGTCGAGGCCCTCCCCGACCACCGGCTGCGCCGCCATGTAGACGAGGATCGTGCCGAACAGCGCCAGCGCGATGCCGACGCTGCCGAGGATGAAGTATTTCCAGGCCGCCTCGATCGCCTCGGGCGTGCGGTAGATGCCGACCATCAGCACCGTGGTCAAGGTCGCCAGCTCGACCGCCACCCACATCAGGCCGATGTTGTTGGCGACCAGCGCCAGGTTCATGCCGAACATCATCGCCTGGTACATGGCGTGGTAGAAACGGAGATGGCCCGGGGTCAGTCGTCCCGTCTCGAGCTCATGCGCGATGTAGCTGGCGCTGAACACGCTGGTGGTGAAGCCGACGAAGGTGTTCAGCACGATGAAGACGATGTTGAGGTCGTCGACCAGGAGATAGGCGCCGGGCTGCGGCTTGCCGAGGAACAACAGCAAGGCCGAAAGCAGGGTCAGCAAGCTGGCCAGGACGTTCAGCCGGGCGGACAGCCGGTAGCCCGGCAGGACGGCGAGGACCGCCGCCGCACCGGCCGGGATCAGCAGGACCAGAAACACGGTGTTCGCCGGGAGTATCGTCATAGGCGCTCTCCCCGAAAGCGGTCGAGCGCGTGCACGTCGACCGTGTCGAAGCGCTCGCGGATGCGGAACAGGAAGACGCCGATGACGATGAAGGCGACCAGGATCGAGAAGGCGACGCTGATCTCCACCACCAGGGGCATGCCCTTCGCGCCGGCGGCGGCCAGAACCAGCCCGTCCTCCAGTGACATGAAGCCGATCACCTGGCTGACGGCGTTGCGCCGGGTCACCATCATCAGGAGGCCGAGCAGCAGGACCGAGAGCGCGAAGGCCAGGTCCTGGCGGGCCAGCGGATCCGCGTCGGCCGTGACCCGGAGCATCACCACCATCGAGAGGGCGACGAGGCCGATCCCCACAAGCATGGTCGGACCGATGCCGACCACCGTCTCGATCTCGCGATGGATGCCGAGCCGGGCGACGATGCGGTGCAACGCCACCGGGATCACGATCGCCTTGAACAGCAGAGCGATCAGTGCGGTGACGTAAAGGTGGGGAGCGTCCTGAATGAAGGCCTGCCAGGCGACCGAAAGCGACAGCACCAGGGCGTGGATCGCGAAAACGTTCAGCAGGGCGTAGAGCCGGTCCTGGTACAGCAGCATGAAGCTGACCAGCACCAGGCCGCCGGCGAGGAGATGCGCGACGTCGAAGGTCAGGCCGTTCATCTAGAGGCTCCGCGAGACGAAGAGGAGCAAGGTGCCGAGCAGACCCAGCATCAGTGCCGCGCCGAGGAAGTTCGGAACCCGGAAGACCCGCATCTTGGCGACCGCCGTCTCGAACATGGCGAGGGCGAAGCCGGCCACGGCCAGCTTGCCGGCATAGGCGGCGAGACCTGCAACATAGGCCGCGGCGCCGCCGCCGAGCGGCGCCATTCCCCAGGGAGCGAAGACGCAAGCGATCAGAGAGACGTAGAGCACCAGCTTCAGCGACGCGGCGAGCTCGATCACCGCGAGATGGCGGCCGGAATATTCCAGCACCATGGCCTCGTGCACCATGGTCAGTTCGAGGTGGGTGGCCGGATTGTCGATCGGGATGCGCGCGTTCTCTGCGATCGCAACCATGATCAGGGCGATCAGCGCGAGGCCGAGTGACACCCTCAACCCCACCTCCGGCGATAACATCATGCCCGCCACGGTCGAGAGCTGGGTCGAGCCGGCGACCAGGGCCAGGATGAAGACAATCATGATCAAGGCGGGCTCGGCCAGGGTGGCGATCATCGCCTCCCGGCTTGACCCGATGCCGCCGAAGCTGGTGCCGATGTCCATCCCCGCCAGGGCGAGAAAGAAGCGGGCGCTGCCGAGCAGCGCGATGATCGCGATCAAGTCGGCCGACCAGCTGAAGACCAAGCCGCGGGCGAAAGTCGGTACCAGCGCCGCGGCCACCCAGGTGGCGGCGAAGATCAGATAAGGAGCCACTCGGAACAGCCAGGAGGCATGCTCGGCCAGCACAACCTCCTTGCGCAGGAGTCGGATCAAGTCCCGATAGGGCTGCAGCAGTGGCGGCCCGCGGCGGCGCAGCAGCCGCGCCTTCACCTTGCGGACGAAGCCGGTCAGGAGCGGCGCCGCAAGCAGCACCAGCAGCATCTGCAGCCCCTGCACAGCGAGGTCAAGGATCAGGCCCATATCGACAGCACCAGCAGCAGCGCCACGAGCGCGAGGAAGACGAGGCTGAGATAGCGGCGGATGGTCAGGAACTGCAGAAGGTTCATCCGATCCGCCACGACACCGACGGCCCTGGCGACCGGCGCATAGAGCAGGTCCCAGATCACGTCATGCATCTCCACCCGCAGCCGGGCTGGCCGCAGGTCGCCGGGCGGCGGCATCTCGACGTGATCCCGCGCGCGGAAGACGACGGTGCCAAAGACCCTGCGAATCGGTTGGGCGAAACTGCCCGCGCTGTACTGGGTCGCCGGGCTCGGATCGGGGAAGCCGCAATCCCAGGCCGGCCCTCGGCGCAGGGCGCGCGACGCCAGGCGGTGGATGGCAAAGGCGGCGAGCGAAGCCGAGACAGCAATGAAGAGAAAGACGAGGAGGCCGTTGTAGGAGCTGCGGCTTTCGCCGATCGGGACGATCGACAGCCAGGCGACAGCGGTCTGCCGAGGCATCTCGGCCCCGACCAGGCCGCGCACCGCCGGCGCCAGCCCGTGGATCGCGAGGCCCGGCAGAATGCCGACGACGAGGCAGAGGCTGGCAAGCCCGGTCATCACGGCGAGCGACCAGCGGTCGACCTCCCGCGCCTGCTCTGCGGCTGCGGAGCGAGGCCGGCCGAGGAAGGCGATGCCGAAGAGCCGGACGAAACAGGCGGCGGCGAGCGCCGCGGCGAGCGCCAGCAGGCTGCAAACGGCGGGGACCATCAGCTTCAGCCCCCACTGCGGCAGGTCCGGGCTGAGCAGGATGGCCTGTAGCGTCAGCCATTCGGAGACGAAGCCGTTGAACGGCGGCAGTGCCGAGATGGCGGCGCAGCCGACCAGCATGGCCAGCGCCGTCACCGGCATCCGATGGATCAAGCCGCCCAGCCGCTCGAGGTCGCGCGTGCCGGTCGCGGTCAGCACCGCACCGGCGCCGAAGAACAGCAGCGACTTGAACAGCGCGTGGTTGATCCCATGGAGCAGGGCGGCGGTGAGCGCCAGGGCGGCTGCCGCCTCCATGCCATTGGCCCTGAATGCGAGGGCCAGGCCGAGGCCGACGAAGACGAAGCCGATATTCTCGATCGTGCTGCAGGCCAGGATCCGCTTCAGGTCGGTCTGCATCAGCGCCGACAGGACGCCCAGGACGGCGGTCAATCCACCCACGACGAGCACGACCTCGCCCCACCACCAGTCGGGGGGGCCGAGGAGGTCGAAAACGATGCGGATGAAGGCATAGACCGCGACCTTGGTCATGACGCCGCTCATCAGTGCCGACACGTGGCTCGGCGCTGCCGGATGCGCCAGCGGCAGCCAGACATGCAGCGGCGCCAGCCCGGCCTTCGAGCCGGCGCCGATCAGGACCAGGACGAGAGCCAACGCCGACAGCGACGCCGGGTGGGTCGCAGCGCGGATCGCGTCGAAGCCATAGGCCCCCCCAGTCCCTGCCAGGACGCCGAACCCGAGGAGCAGTGCCATGGTGCCGAAGCTCGCCATCACCAGATAGACGAAGCCGGCCCGAGCGTTTTCCGGGTCGCGGTGATGCGCCATCACCAACGCCCATGACGTCAGCGACATGAACTCCCAGCTCAGGAGGAAGGTGAAGGCGTCGTCGGCGAGGATCACGAGGGTCATCCCGGCCACAAAGGCCGGGAAGAACGGCAGCACGCGGTGCGGTGTCTCCTCGTGGCGACCGTAACCGAAGCCGTACAGGCTGGCCGCCGCGGCGCCGAAGCCGACGATCGCCAGGAACAACGCGGATAACGTATCGACCCTGAAGTGCGCGCCGATCCAGGGCAGGCCGAGCGGCAGGATAAGGATATCGGGCACCGCAGCGCCAGACAGCACATGCGTGGAGCCAAGCGCTCCCAGGGTGGCGGACATCGCAAAGCAGCCGCCGTAGACGACAGGTGTGGCGAAGCGGCTGCGTGCCGCGGCGACGGCGCATGCGGCGAGGCCGAGCAGGATCGCCACGCACGACAGAGCTGCGCCGAGGGTCATCTAGCGTTCTCCGCTTCCCCGCAACCGCACTCCACGGCCACCGGTGGGGCTCACCGCTCCCTCGCCGATCAGATCGATCCCGGCGGTCTCAAGGGCGCCCACGAGCTTCACCAGCGAGTCGACGTTGCCGCGGATTTGTCCTCCGCTTCCCTCCATGCGCTGGATGGTCGGCAGCGAGAGTCCAGACAAGACGGCCAGCGTGCGCTGGTCCATGCCGAGCAAGGCCCGGGCCGCTCTGAGCTGAGCTGAGGTGATCATGTTTCAGACATCAATTATCATAAGCAAACACGCATACATCATGGTTATCCCCCTGATGCTGCGATTTCAAGCTAGACTTTGCATGCCCAGGGCATGAGCATGCCCTGCACAAGGTTCATTTCGGGCCGACAAGCATGGCAGAGAACGGGAGGAGAACAGTGCCGGCGCGCGAATTGTACGGGCGTTATCGGCAACTCGTTGAACAGCTGGCAAATCAGCCACCGACATCTCTCGCGGCCTGGCAGGCAGAGCTCCAGCATATCGTCAGTCAGTTTAAGGCTGAAACCGAGGTCTTGACGCCGAGCCGGACCGAGTTGTTGTGCTGGGAGCTGATCGAGCAATTCGAGGAGGAGGCTTTGCGCGCCGTCAACCTGCATCGCCGCGATGTTCTCTGGGCGGCGGTAAAGGCGCTCGAGAACGTCGCAAGAGGCCGTTGACCCATGAGAGCCACTTTGCCCGCCGTGCGATTTCTGGCACACGCAGATACGTGGGAGGCTTATCCAGCCGGTCTGAAACGCCAGCGCGCTCGTTCGGTGCGCCACGGTGAGGATGCGGAACGTGCACCGGCCCTCGGCAAGAGTCTCGCGCCGGCCACCTGGCCACCGATCTTTGAAGCCGTGCCGGGAACGCACTGATGATCGGAGCCACCACCCCTATCGAATCGTGTAAATCGACCATCGCGCATAGGGCTCCCGTGCGTCGCATTCTCGCCTCGGAACCGGACAAGGCCGTCGTTAGCGCGGCCATCGCAGGGGAGGGGCAGGGCGGACACGGCGGCGATCGAGGCCCGCGAGCACCACGGGGTGCTCGACCGCGCTGGTGATGATGTGCCCCCTCGGTCGCCCGAGCGCGAAATAGCTCCCCTCGATGGCGAGGTTGTTGGCCCCGCTGCCGCCACTCGTGAACATAATTTCTTCGGGCGTGCAGCCGAGCAGCGCGGCGACCTGCTCCCGGGCCATTCCCAGCGCAGCGCTTGCCGAAGAGCTCGCCCAGTGACCGCTCGACGGATTGCCGCACGCCTCGTCGAGGAACGGGCGCATGGCGGCCGCGACGGTGTGGTCGACCGGCGTGCTGGCGTTGTAGTCGAGATAGATCCGTTTCATTGCCAGCCTATCCGTGCTCGTCCGGGATAATTGCCGCTCCTGTTGCGGGTCTCGGCTGCGTAGCCGCTTCCCGCATCGCCACTGCAACGACGATCCCGGACAGGAACGTCAGCGCGGCGATTGCGGCGATCGCTGCGCCAAGCCCGAACCGGTCGGCGATGAGGCCGGCCGACAGAGCGCCGATCGCGTAGCCGAGATCCCGCCAGAACCGGTAGACGCTCAGCGATCGAGCCCGCCAGGCGGGATGCGAGGCGTCGGAGACCGCGGCGATCAGGCTCGGATAGACCATCGCGGTGCCGAGCCCGAGCAGGACGCTGCCGAGCAGCCACCATTCGAACTGCCCGGCTGCGGCGGTGAGGGCGAGCGCTCCGGCCTGGACCCACATGCCCGCAACGATGAGGCCCTTGCGTCCCCAGCGGTCGCTCAATGGGCCGGTGACGATCTGCAGGATGCCCCAGGTTGCGGGATAGATCGCCTTCAGGATGCCGATGCGCTCGAAGCCCAGGCCGAACGACACGAAGAAGAGCGGGAAGACGCCCCAGCTCATGCCGTCGTTGAGATTGTTGACGAGGCCGGCCTGCGAGGCGGCGAACAGGTTGCGGTCCCGGAACGTTGTCAGCGCGAAGACCTCGCGGAACGTGATCGGCTCCGCCGGCGCGTCGTGCGAGGCGGTCTCGAGCCTGACATGCCCGCGGGTGTCCCGCACGACAAGGATCGACAGCAGGGATCCCAGGATCGCGTACCCGATCCCGAGATAGATCGGAGCCGGACGCAGCCCGTACCGGGATGCGAGATAGCCGGTCAGGAAGGCGGTGACGCCGACCGCCAGATAGCCCGCGAACTCATTGAGCCCCACGGCCAGTCCACGCGACCGCGGTCCGACCAGGTCCACCTTCATGATCACCGTCATCGACCAGGCCAGCCCCTGGTTGATGCCGAGCAGGACGTTGGCCGCGATGATCCATTCCCAGCTTGGGGCGAAGATGATCATGAACGGCACCGGGAGGCCGACCAGCCAGCCCAGCATGAGCACCTGCTTCCGACCCCAGCTGTCCGCGAGCTGGCCCGAGACGAGATTGGCCAAGGCCTTGATCACGCCGAAGCTGATGATGAAGGACACCACCAGCGTCGTCGACGCGATGCCGAACTCTTCTGCGCCGATCAAGGGCACGACGGTGCGCTCGATACCGACCATGCCGCCGACGAAGGCGTTGATCACGACCAGCAGGGCGAATTGCCGCCAGTTCTCCCTGAGGCCGAGCTGGACGACCGGCGCTCCGGGATCCTCTCCCGATCCTTGCTGCCTCATGACTCAGACGGAGGGCGCCGTGACGCCGGAGTTGATCGCCCGCAAGGCCGCGGCCTCCGGCGGCGGAGGCGGGATCCCGGCGAGCATGAAACGCACGAACTCGTCCTCATCATCGATCCGGAACGCTTGGTTGTGGCGCTTCTCGAAACCGATGGTCGACCACGGCTTGCCGCTGAGTCGCCGGCCGCAGACAGAGCCCGCATAAGCTCCGGGCAGCACCTCCAGGTGGTCTGGCAGGGCGCTAAGCCGTCGTGCGCTTCGAAAGAGGTCCCGGGCGCCGTCCTCGGCGCTGGCCGCGAGCTCGGTGCGGCCGAGATCGCCGGCCATCAGCGTATGGCCAGTCAGGACGAACCAGGGGTCCTCGGACCGGGTCCGGTCGGAGACGAGGATGGAGATGTGCTCCGGAGTATGCCCTGGCGTGTGCAGGACCGTCGCCGCAACGTTGCCGAGCGAAAGCACCTCGCCGTCGCGGACACCCATGAAATCGAAGGCGGTCCGTGCCTCCGCCGAGAGAGCGTACTCGGCTCCGCTCGCTTCGGCGAGCGCACATGCGGACGACACGTGATCGGCATGGACATGGGTGTCCAGGACGAACCGAAGCCGGAGCCCGGCGCTCTCCGCGGCAGCAAGGTAGAATTGCGGATCGCCCACGGGATCGACGACGGCGCCCGCTGCCTGGCCGCCGCAACCGAACAGGTAGGAGATCCCGACCGGATCGGTGTGCAGGAACTGTCGGAGGATCACGGCTTGCGCTCCCCGCCCGCAGGCGATACTTACATTCAATCGATCTGCTGAATGATTCGGCGTAGGGCGAATGATGTCAAGCACCGGTCCGAAACAGGCGATCTATGCGAGCCTCGCCGAGCTGGCGCAGGCGCTCGGTCATCCGCACCGGCTGGAGCTGCTAGAGCATCTCGCCCAGGGCGTGCGCAGCGTCGAGGAACTGGCGGCCCGTTCGCGTCTCAGCTTCGCCAACACCTCGCGCCATCTGCAGATCCTGCGCCGCGCTCGGATCGTCGAGACGAAGCGCCGTGGCAAGCACGTGCTCTATCGGCTCGCCGGCGACGCCGAGGTGGTGGAGCTGATCAAGGCGCTCGGACGTGTCGGCGAGCGCAATGTCGCCGAGATCGGGAAAGTCATGACCGACTCCTTCCGGGCGCGGGACGAGCTCGAACCCGTGTCTCGGGCAGATCTGATCTCCCGATTGAGCGATGACCTCGTCACCGTGCTCGACGTCCGGCCGGAAGATGAGTTCCTCGCGGGACACCTGCCCGGCGCGCTCAATATCCCGCTCGCGGAGCTGGAACAGCGGCTGGGCGAGATCTCGCCCGATCGCGAAATCGTCGCCTACTGCCGCGGCCCGTACTGCGTCCTGTCGTTCGAGGCAGTGGCGGCACTCAGGGCCCGCGGCTATCTCATCCGCCGGCTCGAAGACGGCTATCCCGAATGGAAGGCCGCCGGATTGCCGGTGGAAGCAGCAGCATGACGCAAGACGGTCTGATGCGTGCTCCATGGATCTGAAGGTCGAAAGCCGCCGGGACCGCGCGACACGCCGATCCTGGCCAATGGCAAGGACTACTCGGCTCCGTCGGTGTTTCGGCCGGAGGCATTGCTGCGCGAAGCGCGGCGGCAGAAGCAGCTTCCGCTGGCGGCCGTTCCCCGGATCTGGGTTGTCGATCCAGATGAGGATCTCATGCGCCACGTCAAGCGCACCGTCGCCGCGCGGCGACACGAGGGCTGGGCCTGCCACCACACTGAGCTCGTCGCCTTCGATCTCGATGGGGTCGGCGATGTCGGCGTCGTCCGCTGCGCGGTCGGCGCATCCTTCGCGGTGCTGGTGGCGGAGCAGTTGTTCTCCTCAGGGTGTCAATTCCTGGTCAGCATCACTTCTGCCGGCCAAATCGCCGATGCGGGACAGGTGCCGTATTTCGTCCTCATTGATCGCGCACTGCGCGACGATGGGACGAGCTACCACTACATGCTGCCGACAACCTTTGCCGATGCGCCCGATCCAGAGTTCCTCGCCAGCGAGGCGCTGGCGGCGATCGTCCGGCAGACCCTAACGGACGAGCGCCAAGCGATGACGTTCCGCACTCTGATCGCGCTGACGCGCATACCGCTACTCCTGATCTGGGGCGAGGAGACACCATCACCGACCCGCCACAGGCGGACGGCCTGCTGGATTGGGTCGCCGTGCTGCGCCTGCTGAAGGTCGGCCACATGCCGCAGATGGAGGCGGCGGGGCCGGTCAATGAGCGGCTCGCCGCGCATTTCGCTTCGGCCGAAGGCTGAGCGACACGGCGACGGCGCCGGCTCCACGGCGCCGCAACCGGGAGCGAACCCATGAAAACCGCTCAGCCGCCCCGGGCGTCGGGATCCGGGGCGGCGTCGAGCCGGGGCAGCTCCTCATCCGTGAACAGCCGTGACCGGGTGAGGATGCGGACATCGCGGCCGTTCTCCAGTGAGAACATGCCGCCGCGCCCGGAAACCACGCCGATGATTATCTGGGTATGTCGCCAGTGCTCGTATTGGGTCCGGCTGGTGTAGAAGGGCGCTCCACCGATCTCTCCCAGATGCATGTCGGCGTCGCCGATCAGGAACTCGCCGGCGGGATAGCACATCGGCGACGAGCCGTCGCAGCAGCCGCCCGACTGATGGAACAGGATCGGGCCATGCGCGTCGCGCAGCAGGCCGATCAGGTCGAGCGCCGCCGGCATCGCGAGGACGCGCAGCACGGGATCGTCGGTCATGGGGCATCTCCTGGTGGAGCCGGCGCCCCGGAAGGCCGGTGCGCCGGGCCTGGAGGTCAGAAGAAGCCGAGCGCCTTCGGACTGTAGCTCACCAGCAGATTCTTGGTCTGCTGGTAGTGGTCCAGCATCATCTTATGGGTCTCGCGCCCGATGCCGGATTGCTTGTAGCCGCCGAAGGCCGCATGGGCCGGATAGGCGTGGTAGCAATTGGTCCATACCCGGCCGGCCTGGATGGCGCGGCCGAAGCGGTAGGCGCGGCTGCCGTCGCGGGTCCACACCCCGGCGCCGAGGCCGTACAGCGTGTCGTTGGCGATCGCCAGCGCCTCATCCTCGGTCTTGAAGGTGGTAACGGCGACCACCGGCCCGAAGATCTCCTCCTGGAAGATCCGCATGCGGTTGTGGCCGCGGAACACCGTAGGCTTGACGTAGTAGCCGTCGGCGAGGTCGCCGCCCAGGATGGCGCGGCTGCCGCCGGCCAACACCTCGGCCCCTTCCTGCCGGCCGATATCGATGTAGCTCAGGATCTTCTCCAGCTGCTCGCCCGAGGCCTGGGCGCCAATCATCGTCTCCGGGTCGATGGGATGGCCCTGCCGGATCGCCGCGACCCGGGCCAGCGCTTTCTCCATGAAGCGGTCATAGACCGACTCCTGGATCAGCGCCCGGCTCGGGCAGGTGCAGACCTCGCCCTGGTTCAGCGCGAACATGACGAAGCCCTCGACCGCCTTGTCGAGGAAGTCGTCGTCCTCGGCGCAAACATCGGCGAAGAAGATGTTCGGCGACTTGCCGCCGAGCTCTAGCGTCACCGGGATCAGGTTCTGGCTGGCGTACTGCATGATCAGCCGGCCGGTCGTGGTCTCGCCGGTGAAGGCGATCTTGGCGATGCGCGGGCTGGAGGCGAGCGGCTTTCCGGCCTCGAGGCCGAAGCCGTTGACGATGTTCAGCACGCCGTCCGGCAGCAGATCGCCGACCAGCTCGGCCCAGACCAGGATACTGGCGGGCGTCTGCTCGGCCGGCTTCAGCACGACGCAGTTGCCGGCGGCGAGGGCCGGCGCCAGCTTCCACGTCGCCATCAGGATCGGGAAGGGGATGATCTGGCCGACCACGCCCAGCGGCTCGTGGAAATGATAGGCGATGGTGTCGGCGTCGATCTCGCCGATCGAGCCTTCCTGCGCCCGGATGCAGCCGGCGAAGTAGCGGAAATGGTCGATGGCGAGCGGGATGTCGGCCGCCCGGGTCTCGCGGATCGGTTTGCCGTTGTCCCAACTCTCGGCCAGGGCCAGCATGTCGAGCTGGGCCTCCATCCGGTCGGCGATGGCGTTGAGGATGCGGGCGCGCTCGGCCGCCGGCGTGCGGCCCCAGGTGCCCTTCGCGGCATGGGCGGCGTCGAGCGCCCGGTCGATATCCGCCGCGCCCGAGCGCGGGATCTCGCAGATCGGCCGGCCATGGATCGGCGACAGGTTGTCGAAATAGCGGCCTTCGACCGGCTCGACCCAGCGGCCGCCGATGAAGTTGCCGTAACGGGCCTTGAAGGGGGTGTGCGCCTCACGTGCGACAGGTTCGATCTTGTTCATGGGTGTCCTCCCGTGTGTTGTTGGGTGCTCCTGAGCCTTGCACCCCCCATGCCGCCGGCATGGCGCGATCGGCCGCCATGGCCAACTCATTGATCCAAAATCCGAATTGGGAGTGGGCGAGCGACGGCGCGCCGGAACCGCTCGGGAACCGGACCGGCTGGGTGTATGATCGGGCAACAGGAAGAGCGACAGGTGTCGCAGATTGCGACAAGTCGGGAGGAGCCCATGGCGACAGCGCAGACGGTTCTGGCCGCCCGCCGACACTTCATCGAGGGCGGCGTGCCGTCCGGTGACCTGGTGGCTCCTCCGATCCTGCGGTCCTGGGAACGCTGCGCCACGCTGGGGCTGCAGATGCAGGCTCGGCCGCGCATCGAGCCGATGACGGCGCAGGAGATGCGGGCCCTGCGTGATCGCTGTGAGGCGTTGCGGCGGATCTGCCGGGCGGAGATCGAGGCACTGCACGCCGACGCCCAGGCGACGGACAGCATTGTCATCCTGACCGACGCCGACGGGTTGGTCATCGACGCTGTCGGCAGTGCTGATTTCGCGGAGCAGGCGGGTCGTGTCGCCTTGCGGCCGGGCGTGCCTTGGAGCGAGGGCAAGACCGGCACCAATGCGATCGGCACGGCCCTGATCGAACGGCGGCCGATCGTGGTCCATGGTGCGGAGCACTATTTCGAGATGCACCGCATCCTCAATTGTGCCGCCGTGCCGATCCTCGATCCGCGGGGCGGGTTGGTCGGCGCGCTCGATCTGTCTGGCCATGCCGCGGGCGACTATCGTCATGCCCTGGCGTTGGTCCGGTTCGCGGTCGATCAGATCGAGCACCGTCTGTTCGAGCACGGTTTTGAGGACCATGAGGTGGTGCGGATCCATCGCGACCCGGCGCTGCTGGGCACGTCGCGGGAGGGCATCCTAGCATTTGCGGATCGCCGCCTGGTCGCCGCCAACCGCCATGGCCTGGACCAGCTCGGCCTCGACTGGCGGGCGTTGGACAGCCGCGGTTTCGATGACCTGTTCGAGACCGGCTTCGCCCGTCAGGCGACCGCCGGCTATCTGCGAGCGCAGGGCGGCGCGCTGCTCCATGGCGAGCGCCGGCCGGCGGCAGCGCGCGCCGGTGCTGCGCGGCCGCAGCCCCGGCAGCACCGGCCACAGACACAGGAGCCGATCTTTGACGGGACGACAAGGGCGTCCCTGGACCGCGTCGTCCGTCTCCTCGATGCTGAGATCCCCGTGTTGCTGCAGGGGCAGACCGGCACCGGCAAGGAGGTGTTCGCCCGCGCCGCCCACGCCGCCAGCGTCCGCACCACCGCTCCGTTCGTCCCGGTGAACTGCGCGGCGCTTCCCGAAGGGCTGATCGAGGCCGAGCTATTCGGCTATGAGGAAGGGGCGTTCACCGGGGCGCGGCGCCAGGGTGCCAAGGGCCTGCTTCGGGAGGCCGATGGCGGGGTGCTGTTCCTGGATGAGATCGGCGACATGCCGCTGTCGCTTCAGGCGCGGTTGCTGCGGGTGCTGCAGGACCGGGCGGTCATGCCGCTCGGCGGCGGGCGGGCGGTCCCGGTGGATTTCGCCGTGATCTGCGCCACCCGTCGCGACCTGCGCCGATCGGTCGGGGAGGGGGCATTCCGCGAGGATCTCTACTTCCGGATCGCGCAATACACGGTCGAGCTTCCACCGCTCCGCCAGCTCCCGGACCGGGCAGCCGTGATACGCGGCCTGTGGCGCCGTCTCGGAGCGGCGGACGCTGGGGCGACGCTGGCGCCGGACTGCGAGGCGCGCCTCGCCGCCCATGACTGGCCGGGCAACTTCCGGCAGCTGACCGGCACGCTGAAGGCCCTCATCGCGCTGGCCGAGCCTGGCCATCCGATCGGGCCGGATGCGCTGCCGGCCGAGCTGCGGACTGCTTCACCGACCCCCGGAGCTGACAAGCACATGGGGGATCTCGACTCCATCACCAACGTGGCGATCCGCGCCGCGCTCGACGACTGCCGGGGCAACGTCTCGCGGGCAGCTCGACAGCTGAAGGTGCATCGAAGCACGATCTATCGGCGCCTCTTGAGCGAGACGGCCGTTGGCCACACGGAGCCTTTGCATTCCAGGACGACTTGACGCTCTTGTTGCAATGGCAGACTTCCCTGCAACACGGCAGGACGGCGTAGCTCCGTCACCACCAGGCTTGGTTCGAGCCGGAGGGACGCCATCAATGCTGATGTCCTCAGCGGGGCGCCTGGGCGCGGTCCAAGCCGGTTTGATAGCCGATAGGCATGTTCGAGCGCAGTTGGCTGCGTGTCCCCGCAACCACCTTTGATATAACGCGATCATCGTCGAGATCTGACGCAAAGCCCGCCGTGGAGTGGCCCCCTTCGGTGAGACAGTGAAAATAGGGACAGTTCTCTGAGAAAGGGAACCGATGTCCAAGCGGGAGAGCCGCAGCTTCAGCCGGGAGTTCAAGCTGGAGGCGGTGC